>Ga0126342_10011308_pt1 | contig 15953 bp, 19 predicted proteins | sample Cyp1metagenome_FD_92528 | JGI IMG/M metagenome (GOLD analysis project Ga0126342, IMG submission 92528) | Coral microbial communities from Lord Howe Island, Old Settlement Bay, Australia - Cyphastrea 1 metagenome | ecosystem: Host-associated > Invertebrates > Cnidaria > Coral ... | reverse complement strand
ATCCCTCCAAGAAAGTGTAACATGAGTCTACAGCAGATTCCATCGATGATGCAATATAATAATGCTTGAGAAGATGGTCGTATTACTTCAGCAAAGTGTGCTACCAATTTATGCAACATTTTTTCAAAAAGTATAGCATAAAACTAAGGTTATTATCTAGGACATGGCTGAACATTTCAAAATTGGAACACGCAGTCTTGATCCACAGACCAAGTATGTTCATAGCTGCAGTGGTTAAACGATGGGTTCCTGCAAGCTTGAACGCATGAAGACACCGAACGGCCAGTGTACAAAAAGGTGCAAATGGCTGAAAGTGGCCAAAACCAAAAAAACATTGGAAAAACAAAAAAATCAGAGAGTCTTGGCTGGGACCCCCCCCTTCCAAAGAGTCTAGAAATATTGTTGTTTTTGTTTTTCTTGTTTTTTGGTTTTGTTTTTTTCCTCCAAGGTTTTTAACAAGTGTGGGGTACTTCAAGGAAATTGGCATGAATCACAGGCAAAGCTGTCAAAGTGCCTTTGGGAGTGCAGTGAAACATCAGTAAAACATCTCAAAGTATCATCTTAAATCATGGGAAAACTGCACTCCCAGGGGCTGCCGTTCTGTTTTTTGTCCAGAGTGGATCCCCGCCAACAGGTCAGCCTACCAGATGGCACAGACAGCTTCAAAATTCGTACAGAAAACAATCAAGACGCCGGGAACAAATTTTATCCACCTTACCAAGCGCTGAAACCCACAGTTTATGGACCCAATTTGCAGTTTTAGGCGGGTGTTGGGAGGTGTTGCCATATGTCGAGTTGTAACCCAAAGAATATTTAAAGAATCAGTTGAGCAAACATATCCCTGGAAACCAAAGAAACTTGGAATTTCACCCGCCAATGACTCTGCCGGTGTTGCAAATGACTGTCTTTTGCTACAAGAGCAAAAAAAATGCACGGCTGCCTGCGTTGGTGAGCCATATTTTGCCACGAACAACATGGCTGGCAAATGGGTGGCCTTTGGGGAGGGTGTTTTCTGCAATGTTCCACGGGCCAAACCTACATTCTGCATGCCCATATCCACGTCTGAGAAGGTCAATAGCTGCATTGCCTCCATCTTTTCTTGGTCACTCATGGGAAGATTTTGAAGATCTTAGACTGCTTGATGCGGTTCAGGAAAGTAATTGGGTAAACAAGTCATTTCCCAGACTTGGAATAATAACCATATACTTTACTTCGGGTGGTCCCCACCGGGACATTATTTTGTCATAGTTTCTGAATGTCATCTGGAAGTATATATGGCATAGATTTTCTGATGTTAATCGGGAATTCTATCTGACATTCTATTCTGGCATTCTATCTGGCATCTATTCTGACATATTCTCTGTTATCTATTGTGGCATTCTCTCTGACATGGGCACTGCCAGGCCTCAGCAGCGAGCGCCAGATCTCAGTGGCTTGGGTTGAAGTCCGGCAGTGCCCACTGAGATCTGGATTTCGTTGTTGGGAGGAAGGAAGGAAGGAAGGTAGGAAGGAAGGATGGAAGGAAGGATGGAAGGAAGGAAGTCACTCTAATAGAGACCCTCACCTGGCAAGTGGGGAAAACATGTATGTATGTATGTTATGTAATGTTATGTAATGTTATGTAATGTAATGGAATGGAATGTAATGTAATGTAATGTATGTAATGTATGTAATGTATGTAGTATGCATGCATTTATGTATGCATGTATTTATGTATGCATGCATGTATGTATGCATGATGTATGTATGTATGTATGCATGTATGTACGTATGTATGTATGTGTTTGTATGTATGTATGTATGTGTTTGTATGTATGTATGCATGTGTTTGTATGTATGTATGCATGATGTATGTATGTATGTATGTAATTTATGTATGTATGTATGTATTTATGTATGTATGCATGCATGTATGTATGTATGTATGCATGATGTATGTATGTATGTATGTATGTATGTATGTGTGTGTGTATGTATGCATGTATGTATGTATGCATGATGTATGTATATATGTATGCATGCATGTATGTATGCATGATGTATGTTTGTATGCATGCATGTATGTATGCATGTATGGATGTATGCATGCATGTATGTTTGTTTGTATGTATGTATGTATGTATGTATGTATGTATGTAATGTATGTAATGTATGTAATGTAATGTAATGTGATGTAATGTAATGTAATGCAATGTAAGGTAATGTAATGTAATGTATGTATGTATGTAGATAATACATATATATATATATATCATAAATATATATATATTTGGAGGTATGGGCTATGTGTTTCCATTTATGTTCTTAAATACTCAACATGAGCGCATTAAAATCCACCATCAAAAACGAATGTTTGACACAGCAACAATGTTTCTGTGGCCTGTTCTCCGCGCCTCCGCCGCAGCGCCATTTGGGACCCAGTGCCGCTGCCGCAGCGCTGCCGCCCATCGCACGATGCACGTCCTCGCGACCGTCGCCACATGGGCGACTTTGGCGTCGGCCGATTGGGCGTGCCTTGGATGCCTTGGATGCCTTGGATGCCTTGGATGCCTTGGATCAAGGGGAAAATGGCAAAAACTATGGTAATATGATCTATATATATATATTATATGTGTGGAACCCATTGTGAAGCATAGTTAGTTCACTATAAATTTGGAACCATAGTTCATAACATATTAGTTAGAAAAATGTTTGCACTGATACCTATGGAAAACCACAAGAGTTGAACAAATGTAGAAATAGCCAGATTTAGGTCACCTATTTTTACATGGGGCAACCCACTGAATCGGAACTTATGATCGCCAGGGTTGCATGTACCAGTCATACTCAGGTGGATGATCCTCCAAGCGCGGACGCATCCCAGTTAGAAAGTGGATATTAACCATATTATATTCTTATATTTAAATAAGGAAAGGTTTTGTAGGCTATATATATATATTTATTTATTTAATAATCTATGACTTTCTGGAATGCACATCAATGTATTTGGGGTTGACGGTGGGTCAAGGCTGAAGACCGCATCTTCTTTATCATCGGACGACTGATTCTGGTGATACATTTCACATTTAAATTTAAAGGCTTGACTTCCGTTTTTTCAATGCAGTGAAGGCAGTGGCTTTAGTATCTGGCTCATCATCAAGAAAAGGCATTAAAATTAAACCTATACATTTGTAGCTGGGTATGCTCTAAACGCATTGTATCATCCGAATCCGGGGCAGAAAAGGGTGTTTACATATCTGAACGCATCGAACTGAAGTGATTGCATGTATGGCCTGTACGGAAAGCCATCCCTCCAAAGACAACACTCAAAACAACATTAATCCCCCCGAATATCAGATACAGTATTGCACCAGAAACCTAAGTATTGGATGATTCATTCAGGGTCCTTGCAAACATGTAGTTAATAATTCTGAGTTCTTTTAAAACAGGAGAATGTTTTGGGTGAAACTCTTCAGTGTTAAAGGCCAGGTGTATTCACTTCATATCATCTTCACATCCAAGCGTGTATTACAAGTCCATGGTTTCAACCACCTGCAAATATATACAGTATATATATATATATTATATACCCCGGTTTGTCGTCGAATGATGATTCCCCTTTTTGTGGGCGCTGAAACCACAGGTCGACCACGGTGGCCAACAGAAGTGCTGGAGAACAGCTGGCAAGTCAGCTGGAGTGCCCCTGGCCTTTTGCGAACGCCCTGTAGTATCATTGTGTTTGGAGACACTATTGATAGCAAGGCGCAAGCAGTTAGAAAAGTGGCAGATCTTCACTATTTCAATGGTGGTCTGCTTTTCTTTCATTATTTTGCTGTACATAAATGGTGATTTACTTGTTTATCGTTTTTGGGATGACTATACATCTTTTTGCTGCTTTCATCCTTAGCTCACATGATGACTTTCGTGATTGACTGTTTGCTGGTGTAGCACCAGCAGAGTCATTATCAAAATGGGGATGGGCCAAAGCCTTTAAAATTACCATCCGGGAATTAACATCCATAGCTCCCAGCTATGCTTTCTTGGGTAATTAAGGTGCGGTCTGGTGCCATGACTCACAGCCATGTCTCGCCAGGGCAAGATTGCATCCACAGAACTATTCCCTGGAGAGCACCCACCTGGAAGACATCCGTTCCTTCTTCTGGTGGGACGGAGCACTTCAGGCCTGCGGCCTCAGTGGCAGATGCGGAAGTTAAAATTCCTCGGGTGGTTTGAGGGGTACTGTACATAGACATCCTCCACCCCAAGGATTCAGAGTTGAACCCAACATGCCCATGCCATCATGTCCTGGGATGTGTATATGGATAGAAATCATGTATATAACCTGTTTTCTGACATCTCCCTGGAATGTTCGAGAGGAATGGGAATAACATCTTTAATTCCATCTATATCCTATAAGTTTGGGGTGTTAAACATGGACCCATTTTTGAAATGATGGTTTGAAACGGCCAGCTGTGCCATCGCCGACATCAGCTGTCCAGGAAGAGGATGAAGTCCGAGCCACGATCGATTCCGATGCGCCCGGGACATGAGAAAACAAGTTCGAGGTGAGCGTGTTCGGCACTAATCATCAATCATTGGATATGAAACGCTGACTTCTTCAGGAAACATGTTTTAAATGTAATGTATTCAACTGTTTCAACCTGTGCATCCTATATGTGAACAGATCAAGGTAAGCCATTTGGTCGGTGTTTTCAGTGTCTGAGTCTACTTGTTTGATGCTGGTGATGATGGTGATGATGTTGGTGGTGATGGTGGTGGTGACGATGCGGAATAACCTATTTTTTGTGCACCTACCTAAATGCGGATAGTTTAACAGAGTTTAACCACTAAATGCGACTAGATGGTTCTTGGTTTTATTGTTTAAAACTATGCGCGCCTAGTTTGGCTTGCAAGGGGAATTTGTTGTTTTACTGCCAACAGCAGTTGACATTGGGTGTGGAATGGGATTTGCTATAAGTGACTTATTCAGACTATTGCTGATTTGTTCCTTCAGTAGCTGGATGGTGTTCTCAAATATGTCGTGGATCTTCGGCTCCTTCTTGGGCATGTGGTCCGCCTTGACCAATATTCGTTGAGGTTGGCTGAAGCCTCCACCAGTTTTCGACCATGGGCTCATGTCATAGTCAGCGACGGAGTGTCGTGCTGTATAGGGATATGATAGGTATATAGCCGGGATCTTGATATGTAATGTTGTTATAATCATTTTTATTCCGGGGATATCCAGTCATCCAGGGATTGTTTTTTAAGACTAATACCATGTTTTTCGGGTGTGATTGGACCCCCCGATCATATTATCAGGCCCCGGGAATGATGTTTGCAAATGGCCAGATTTCTAAAATTTGACGAAACTGCACATAGCAATGAAGAATGCCAGGAACCAGGAATGCCATTCGTTTTCAGAAAGTTGACCCAAATTCAATCTCTAAACATCAGCCAGTCAGCTTGACGGGCCAATACTGCAAGTTAAGATGCTTCATGGAGGATGCACGCAGCATTCGTATGTACCAAATGTTAGCATTGCAACCTGATCAAATTAGTCAATCCATTCCATGTTCCACATTTGGACATTCAAGCTGCATGCCCCAAAGTTGGATTGTAGTGCTGCTGTAAAAACAGGTGCCCCATGCCCACAAAATAGACTTTCATTTTACTGAGTCCTTCTAGTTTTGGGTGTTGATATGATGTTTTTTTTCCCACAAACATTCAGCGTCGCTGCAGGTACCATTCTCTGTTCTCTTGGAAGGTTTGTCGGCGGATCATCCCTATGACTTGCCCATGATTGTGTCCAGTGCTCACTTGGATTCCCAGGCGCCGTGGGCCTGGCCATCCTGTTAGAAGGGAGCGATTTGGAGCTATGAATATCTACAGTTAGAGCTTTAATTGGTTTGTAACCTCATTCAAGTGATCCCCAACCTGAGTTGCAGGAGTTTTTACCTGATTTATTTTTAGAAGGACCAGAACTTTAAGAGTTTCTGCATCGCAGGCTAGTTGGCTTAATTTTAAGTTGAGCCCTTTTGCGGGTAGAATTCCCAAGTCTTTTGCTCGTTGGCTTTGGATGAAATTATGCTTGTGCATTGGGTATTCGCGACATCGTTTATGCTTTCGAAACAATCTTTCAATCCTCCAATCATCTCCAACCCTTGATGACGACTACCAGAAAATGATTAATTAGAAACTCAGCAGAAAAAAGCCAAGAACTGCTTCAAAATCTATCGATTTTCCGATGCAAGCTTCCCATCTCAGCCCCTGCCCAATGCTATGCAAAGCTCAACAGCGTGTTGCATCCAGGAGGATCACAGTTCCCACAAGCACGCCATGGCCTTGGCGTTGGTGAACGGCACCACCATGGAGGTGGCCCATGGATTGGCCAAGTCCATCGTGGAGGTGGCCGTGGTGGTGCGTGCCGTTGGTGAAAAAGGGGGTGTTACACATGTTCATGGGGAAAATGGAAAGCGTGTGCTTTCTGGGTGTGTTTTTCCCCATGAATATAGTATGTATATATGTAATTTATGTATGTATGTAATGTAATGAAAAGTAATGTGAGGTAAGGTAAGGAAAGGTAAGGTAATGTAATGTAAGTATGTAAGGTAAGGTAAGGTAATGTAATGTAATTCAAGTATGTAATGCAATGTAATGGAATGTAATGTAATGTATTGTAATGTATTGTATTGCATTGTAATGTAATGTAACGTAATGCAATGCAATGTAATGTAATGTAATGTAGCGAATGAAAGAATGAATGAATAAATGGAGGAAGGAAGGAATGAATGAATGAAATACATGAAACGAAGGAAATGAAGGAAATGAATGAAGGAATGAATGAGTGAATGAATGAATGAATGAATGAAATGAATGAAATGAAATGAAATGAAATGAAATGAAATGAGTGTGTGAATGAATGAATGAATGAACGAACGAACAAAGGAATGAACTTATGAACGGACGAAATGACATGAAATGAAATTAAACGAAACGAAATGAAATGAAGTGAAACAAATTGAAGGAAACACCATGAATTTATGTGTTTATGGTTTTTGTGTTTGTTATCAATATGAAAACACCATCTTTAAGAAGCCTCGAAGATGATGATCATGCCCATAATAATTTAGATGTGGCATTAATATATATATATATATATATATGGTTATGGTTCCTTGGCTAGGCTGGGCAAGACAGAGGTGAGAATGAATTGTTTACTGGAAAACTGTGAGTACAGTAGACTTAGTAGACATGAAACTACGACAGGCTAGGTGCCTAGGGTTGATTCTGTTTTCTTGCTTTTCCAAAAAGGAAGCTTTGCTACTGTGCGGCTTTTGGTGATCATGCGCGATCCTCTAGCAGGGTTAAGCTGCTGTGGCCGCCCGACCACTGCTGAATGTGAATGCGCGCGATGTTCAGAGTCAACTGTGGCGCTCAGAATCCAACATGCTCATAGATTTTTTGCTGCGATTTACTGCTCTTATCCATGTGAGCCCTTACTTGTGCCCAGTGAAAACGACCGCTTTTGCCATGTGCCGGGCCCATGGGCCCATCGAAAACTGCGGGTCATCAGGTGAAATTTGCAGCATGCGCTCAGGCGAGGCCAGGTGAGAGGATTGGGATCCACAATGCCATATTTTTCTGTTGGTATTTGGATGGGCAAATTGGAAGATAATGGGAATGCATTGGAAATTCCATCTCTAGGACTTTTAGTGAGCATAGAACGGGAAATTGGTCATTGTATGGACATTGAATGCAAACAGGATCTTACTCTCGGGTTCTTAAGGTAGCAAACTGGAACATCATCACGTTTAAAAGGTAAATCGTCATAAATCATATATAACTACATGGGCGATTTTCCACAGCTATGCTCAGCAACCAGAGGGTAAATGCATATAATGCAAGGTGGTGCCCGATAACTAGGTAAGTTGGTTCATAGGGAATATAACGATGGTTCATAGGGATATATATAACGATGGATTATTGTAACTATAGAATATATATATATACTTAGGTTGGGTTTGAAACCAATTTTGAATTTGCGGGGCACCACCTTGCGTCAACCCCTCATGAATAAATTCCAGGGGGGTACACCCCAAAAAAGGCAACAGTTCAACAAGTCCAATCAGCTCCAATGACTTGCCAGACATGTGTATAAACAACGATTTGTTTAGAATTATTTGATATTTTCCCATGGGTGAGCCCTCCCTGACGGGTGAATCTATTCCGAACATATGAATGAATATGTTTGTTTTTTCAACGCTGACTTAAGCAAATCCAGTCACCATTCCAAATTGTGGCGTCGAATGAACCAAAGAAACCTTTGGCTGTTCATCAATATATGAAGTCTCTGTACGAATGGACGTAAAAAAATATCTTCGGGTTGCTAGGTGTCACTCGGCATTTTGCGGACTGACTGTAGCGGCAAAATTCGGCTGGGGCACAGTAGCCAACCGAAACAAAACCCAACTTGGAGTGACGTCTCGACATTGCTACCTCGAAAGTTTCGAGGTTCAGAAGGTGTCTTTAATGCATTTTTTACCCCTTGTTTCCAGTGGGCAAATACACTTACAGTAAAACGAGCAACATGCCAGCAGCACAATTCAAAGCAACTAGCTGCTATTATAGTTGTGTTCTTACTCTCCTGTAGGATATCCTGTCAGTGAAAACTCTTCATGAGTTTTCCGTTTTCCATAAATATATATAGAGGCTATACAGGTGATGTTTCTGTTGAGGAAAGGTGAATTCCGTTTTTTCCCGGTCAACTTCATGTGCATATGGAACCCATTACAAGATTATGCACCAGTTTGTTAGCTAAGTTTAAAGTTTATAACTCATATGTCATTTTTTCTGGGGGGTAGCTATTACTTGCAGTTAAATGGAGTAGTAATATAAATCAAAAAACATAGCCTTTGGGCGGGCAAACTTTAGGTCTTCGTATTGCCGCTGCCTGGGGCCTTCAGGTGGCGAAACTGAAAGCAGACTCAGACAGCGAGTTCACCATCACCTTGAAGACCTTAGGTGCTACCAAGGACCCATGAAGTTTGGATAGCCTGCAATTGGGCAATGTTGTCTATGTTGAATTGAACTCCTGGGCCCCTCCCAAGCAAACCCATCTCCGGTCAGGGCCTACCATTGTCAATGGTCAAGGCCTGCTTCCAGGTCCAGGTACTTTTTGTTTGCCAACTTAAAACGGCCCGCAGGTTGTTTCATCCCGTTATATCCTCAAAACACCTGGGATTGAAACCATGTTTGTGTGTATGTCCCGCATCCAAGCCTCCTGCCAGGAACAGATAGAGATTGAATTTGGCGGTTTAGATTGGGAATGGCATCCTATCCAAGCCAATGAGAAATACCTCAAGTGGATCGAAGACAATGTGGTGGTGCGGCCGCACGTCAGGGCCTCGGCTTTGCCGGGGGTTGGGGAAAGCCATGGGAAGCCACGGAAGACCATGGAAAACCAGATCCTTCATTGGCTGGACTACAGTGAGGGTCCCCCTGTACGGCTTGTTCGTTTGACTTGGGCCGATCACGGCCACCAGGTTCCAATGAAAAACCGTCAAATGGAACCCATCTTCAAAGCGATGAGTGTGAGAAACAAATATTGCAATCCATGTGTATGTTTTCCCACAAGCGAAACTGTCCTCCATCATTATTCAACCGTTTATTCACACAGCTTTGTGAAGGGAATGAACATACTACATAGGTATTATGTACATACCTCCAACTGCATAGCTGTACATATACATGTGTGAATGTATTTATATGGATATATTTATTTATGCAACTTTGAGAATACACACAAGAAAAAACACACACAAATACACAAATATGTTTATATATATATATATATGTAAAAATAGATACATATCTATATATATATATAGTGTGTGTAGATTTTTCATAGCGTGTGTGTATATATATATATATTTACATATCCTTATTTGTCTGTATAATCCCTTCCCCCTATCAGCAAACACCCTAAATAATAAAAACTAGGGTCCGTCTCCAATTTTGGAAAATTTGAGGTTGGCCACTTTGATGTGTAATTGATCCCCTTTAGAAAGCAATTTAAACATGAAGCTACCATTTCAGGGTTCCACCCCCTAATATTAAAAACTTGTCAGCCCCGGGTTGTTTTTTTATAAGGGTCCGTCTTTTAAGGTCGAAACCAAAGTATTTTATATTCAGGTTGTTTATTTGATATTAGGGGAAAGCTTCAAAATCCAATTTGTGGCAATATTTTAAGAATAGAAAAAAATATATTAGGGTTTTAAATTTAGTAGCCTCGAAATCCAATTTTTGGCAATACTTTGATAATGTTTTAAAGGAAAACTCATCGATTTTGCAATAGAAAAAATGTTGCTTTGATTTTAGGGTTTAAATTTAGTATTAGGGGGAAGCTTCGCACCCTAATTAATCATAAATACACCCCCCAAAAAAAAACTACGTGAGATGTTTATTATTTGGTCGGGGGGTGGGGGGTTTAGTACTAGGGGGAAGGGATTATATACATACATACATAAACACATACATACATATATGTTTTTATACATACATTTCTATTTACTTACATCTATGTATACATATATTTAGTGTGTATATATGCATACTTGTGCGCGTGTTAACATGCTCGTGCGCGCATGTGTGTCTGTAATAATAAGTACCGCCGCTGATATCACTATGATGACATCCTCAGTTCGCCCAAGGCATCAGAACTCTGAGCCGGCGAAGGTTACGCAGGGCCAAAGGGCTCAGCGGTGGACGCTGGTGATGTGCAGCTGATGGCATGGTGCCTGGACCCATGGAGGGATGGAAAAAAATCAGTAACACAATTACTAATTAATCCCACCCCCCTAATATTAAACACCCCCCAAATAAAATTGACCGAATTATGTTGAAATTCTCTACTAAACCATGGTTTCCAAGGTGGTGTTTAATATTAAGAGGGATTACTGGGAGGTCTCATGGGGTTTGCTCCCAAGTGTGCTGCCATCGATGTGAGACCTCAAGATGGAAGAGATCCATCGCATTGCAGGAGTTCCTGGGAGTTATACGCCCGCGTTGTAATGGGTACCCTGATGATGTTGTGATGCATATTGCCATTCTTGTGTCACCTTCGATTGTGAAGATTAGATAATCAAGGAATCGAGACTTGCAATGACAGAAGGATACTGCAAGATATTGTAGTGTTTGTTGTCCACGAATGCCATGGGGTTCTGATTCATCATGATTTTAATACTAACCATGATATCGACCACGATATTTGCCAGGGCATTCACCATTATATCAGCCGTTCTTTAACCCTTTCGCCTTTCGTCTTTAGCTCCCATGCAAACAGAAATTCACCGCTGCCATCGCCTGGCGAAGTCACAGTGCCTACCTGGATGGCCTAGTTCCAGCGACACAAAAACCAGGCGCAGGAGCCTATTGCTGAAATGCTGTGCTGCAGCGGCAGTGGAGGTTTTTGGGGGTGACGGCCCTGATGTCCGAATTATAACATGGAATGGACATGGGCAATCATTTGTAAACCCTTTTTGACTCTTGTTGGTTGCATGTCCTCTGGATTTGTATAAGTTACAAATAAACACACAATTTTACATATGTATATATATATATAATATTATATACATTTGTATTTTGCCATTCTTCTCCGGATGACCACTGTCGTTGGGTTGTCCCAGTTTTTTTGTGCAAAGTTCTTCAGGTCATATTCAAAGCACTTTTCTGATGGTGAGACAAGGACTAGCCTAAATAGATGTATATCAGCCCAGGCCAGCCCAGATCAGCACCTGTCACTCCGGATCCTATGTTGAGAAGCAACCACCTTCCCAGCACTGAACAGATGCCCATGAGTTTGTTGTTCCATGTTTGCAAAGCAATATCATCAGACTGCGCGAATGACAAGGCAGCCAAGAGGCTCTGAACTGATCCACACTATTTTTTTGCATGTGTTTACAAGCCCTGCTTGAATCGATTTAATCATTTAAAGTGCTTCCTGCATGCGACCCGAGCATGAACACTTTCACCACTACCCGTATGTTCTTTCTGAGTAGCCAGTAGGGTCATTGCACCAAGCTACAGAGCTTCACAAACTTGAGCCAAGGTGGTTTGGGGGAGTTTCTTTTCCCGCTGCCAACCGTATTAGCTAAGACTGACTGGATTATCGTCTGGGGCTGAGGCACGAACATGGGGATATCACAGGGCTCCCCTGTGGTGGTAGCGTGACATCGCCATTGAAAATCACAATTCAAATTACGGATAAACCATCGAACTGAATGGCACATGTTCATCCATGTTCCATTGTGAAATTACCCGAAGGCAACATTGTCATTTTCGTGATTATATGTCCATCATATTCCCATCTGATTGGTGGTTTGGAACATGTTATTTTCCATAATATATGGGATAATCCTTCCCATTGGCTAATATTTTTCAGAGGGGTACAAACCGCCAACCAGCCATTGTGGTTGGTTGAATCCCAAGTATTGGGAATATGACCTCAATAGCCACCCTGACATCACCACCACCTCCATTGCTCACCGCCGGCCATGGCGAGCGAAGCGTCGGCGGAGTTGGAAGCGAAGCTGTTGAAGCGACGGCAGCCAGGGGGCTCAGAGGTTTGTGGTGGAGATTGTTTATTAGAACAAAGATTGGCAAAGGGGAACACAGTTAAAGCTCTTTACCAGTTATAGATAGTTGCAAGTTGTAAGTTTTAAAGGGTTGTAAATGGGGTTATCATTCCATAGACGGAGCTAATTCACTGACTTACAACTGGTAAAGGGCCATAGCTGCATGGTGTTTACAAGGCCTGTAATTTTGGGATAGAATGGGGATACATAATCAACAAATATTTTGACAATATGAGGATATACAGTAATAGGAAAATCATCTATGAATTGCAACTTGATGGATTTTAATGGCAAATAATTTTCCAGAAATCAAACATGACTAGCTGGAAAATCACTTTTACATGGAGCTGTGCTGATTGGGAAAACAAGGGATGTTCAATTGCTGTGTTTCATTACAGGAGGGAAAGTATCCAAGAAAGACGGAAGGATGAGATTAAAACGCCCTCTACTGCAGCGCCTGCCTTACACCACATTTGCATGCTAATTCAATAATATATGTGTGGGTGTGTGGGTTCGACAGGCTCATGACTAACATGCTATGTTTCCACAACCCGGATCATTTTACGGTCTATCTTTATTGATAAACCCAATTGCACTCTAGAATGGCCCATTACCCCCAACCCTGATTTTGTGGGATTTCTGCAAGGCGGTCCCCCAGAATCAGAAGTTGGCTTACAACCAGGTCTAACTGTAGCTGCAACCGCCATAAACCTCAGCCTGTCTTGTTGTCATCTTTCAATCCTTGGTTGTGACAAGGAAATGCGAGGGCGCCCATGCGCCATCCCCCCCTACCAAGAAGGGCAACCGCGTTTGGAGCGACGAAATGGCGAAGGTGTGTTTGCAAAGGTGGTTCCTGCACGAAAGGGTCTCCTAGGTAACTAATTGGTTGAAACTCTACATCTATAGGCCAACGACCTCCTAGACAAATGGACGTTTCTTAAGTCATGGGGGATCCCCAAGTCACCTTAGGTTTCAATACTAAAATGGTATCATTTTGGGGGTGCCCACCGTGGATTGGAAACCTCCAAAATGGTTAAAAGACATATACCTATAGGCTAACGATTAAAGCTTTGTCGTATTTACAGTTGGATGGGGACGGTTAGAAACGGCTTAGGATAGTTTCCCTCCTGCTCGCGGCTGGACATCCGCCAGATTGGTTTACACTGGTATGTCTGGTTCATGGTGCTATCATGGTTGACTGCTGGATGGTTTTGAACCGTGCTGCGCCCTTAGCGGCAAAAGGACATATACTGATTGCACTCTCACGAACTATCACCCTGGGGTGTGCCTGTATCATGTTGAATCGCCAGCCGAAGCCACTGGTTCGTCATTGGCTGATCCGAGCTTTGCCACGAATGTGAATATCTTCTTTAATAGTCGGCGACTCTAATAAACTAACCGTATTTTCAGGCAGGAGCGCTTTCCATTTCCACATGGTTTACGTTTGGTCGATGGTTTAAGTGTCAAAAAATAGATACTTTTTTTGATCCGCTGTCTTCCCGTCTCGGTCTGAAACCTGGAGTGTATACCGTATACCGTGTATACCCCCCAAATGACCATTCGAAGATGGAAAATTCTGATTGACTCATTGACCGACCTTGGATTTTTTGGAGCGCCCGATCTCAGAGAAACCCATTTGTGGCTGGTAAACTCCCAAATATCGGAGCTTCATGATCTTGGAGTCTTGGACACCGGATCCCTGGGATCCCTGAGTTCCCTGGCCTAGACTGTGTCGCAACAGCGCCGTGCACGCCTGACTCAAGGTGCACTTGGGAGATGTCACCGCCAGATATATTTTGATAACGAAAAAACAGAATGAACAAGATGAAAGCAACATAGTATCAATAGTCCAATAGATGAATATGTGAGAAATGTGGCTGTAGATATGTCTCAACATTTTGAAGGACCATTCCACTCCATGGCATAGCTTGTCGGCATGGCTCGTGATGGTGACCTCTAAGCCCGGCCTTGTTTCAATGCAGATGTTTTCGGTGAACCCAGACAAAACCGAACTTATGAGTAGCATACGGAAGACAAAATCAGACTTGGTTGTTTCGACTGCATTCTGATTGACACAAACTGAAACCTTTTCTGCTTTGCCAAAAAGAACATTTGGCACAAATTTGAGTTATGCATTCCCATATTTATAGGGTCAAATATTTGAAGGATCTACAAAATCTTCCTAAGTTTTTGCCTATGTATTACCCACATGAGACGTTTAAGTAGCTTCCGGCAAATAGGACCTCAGTCTTTAGAAATAGGTACTTTACCCACATTGTGGCTAGATACAATTTCTTGAATGCACTTTGAGGGTCAAGGTGGTCAAAGGCAATCCCAAAGTGATCTTCGAAATGGCAACAGCCCTTTTTGGTATGGCGCAAGTCATTAGATGGTGAGCTATATTCCTGCCGGGGAATTTACAGGTATCTATCGTAAAGTTATTCTCATGTTCTTTGATGTTTGATGATGTTTGTAGATGATTTGATCGCCTCGTGTTTCGCTCTCGCATGGAGTTTGGTAGAAATGGCTGGATGGATTGCATACACTATATATATATATATATTTAAATATACAACCATTTTGAGATTTTACAAAGATTGTTTTATCATGTTGATCTGTCTGTTTCCAGATACTGTATATAGATTTCATAGTTCCCCATATTTACCACCCTAAAGGTTACACAAAAGTGGCCACCCTTCCAGGCGACAGCCGGCTAGACATCGTCCCGCCCTCGAGTGCGTCCTCTTCCTCGTCGAGGTGCGACATGCTGAGCTGTGGGTGGGTCGATGTATAGGACACTGCCCGAAGAAAGCTGTTCTTTGTTGCAATGGTGTAGTGAGATGTCAACGTGTATTTTTTCGGTTCGTTCATTGTTCTGTTTCTTTACTTATGTTTTATTTATCTATGTCTTCATTCATTTATTGTGTGAACTATTTTTAACGCATCAACATTTGAAGATCGCAGTTGCGAACAGATGTTGGAGTTGCAGGATTCTACAGGTCCAAACCCCTGCTTAAAATTGGCAGCAAAAGAGCCCACTCACTTCTAAAATCACTGAGTAGCGAGGCTTACTGTAGTGATGCCTGGATCTTCAAACGGGCACTATTTTTCCCCACCTGCCAGGTGAGGGTTGTTAGATTTTATGTCAGTTGCCTCCTCCTGCCTCCTGCCTCCTGCCTCGTCCTCCTCCTCCTCCTCCTCTCCTCCTCGTCCTCCTCGTCCTCCTCGTCCTCCTTGTCATCCTTGTCGTCCTCGTCGTCCTCGTCGTCCTCGTCGTCCTCGTCGTCCTCGTCGTCCTCGTCCAACTGCGACCCGCGATCCACAGTGTTCTCTGCCGGACCT
>Ga0126342_10011307_pt1 | contig 15954 bp, 6 predicted proteins | sample Cyp1metagenome_FD_92528 | JGI IMG/M metagenome (GOLD analysis project Ga0126342, IMG submission 92528) | Coral microbial communities from Lord Howe Island, Old Settlement Bay, Australia - Cyphastrea 1 metagenome | ecosystem: Host-associated > Invertebrates > Cnidaria > Coral ... | reverse complement strand
CGTAATCCATAGGTTAAATATGTTGTAAACCATGTGCGAGGCACGCTATAGGCGGTTCGAAAAAAAGGTTATGATAGAAGTATACAGGTAGACAAGGTCCGTTGACGAGGTCGTGGCTCTCAAGTGCTGCAAATAACATAGAGATGCGAGGTTGGAGGGGTGGAAAGGGGAGTATATATATATGTGTATATGTGTATGTATATGTGCAAATAACATGCAAATACTAGGTTTTGGGGGGGTGGGGGGGTTAGGAGTGGGGGGGGATACCATTGGGGGGTGCGGGTCCGGGGACCGGGCTCATATATATATATGGGGCTACCACCATTCCAGGAAACCCCCATGTTTAATCATATATGTATAATTCTGTATATATATATAGTTATATATACATATTATATATATATTATCATTGTATTGGCAGTCTCTTTGAGTTGGGAAGCCCTAATTTGTTAAGTTCCTAAACATCATTTGTTGGAGGATGTAGGATGTACCCACCAATGAGACACTGTTCATGCCGGCAACCAAAATAGGTCGTAAATGATGATCCAAGTGTGGCTATGCCTCACCAGCTTCGTTCCCAGTTTTTTTTGTCCAGAACACTCAGTCATTGACTGGATTAGGCGTTATTTTGCTATATCGTTTACATTTAAAAAATTGAACATATTGAAATCCAGAGTTGGTTCAACTGCTGTTTTTCATGGCCGGCTCTCGGCGAGGCATGTTCGCGACAGAGGGCAGCTACGCCATTTTGACGAGGGTCACTCAGGCAGGAGAATGGGGCATGGATGGAGAGAGTCTCGGTTGTGCCTTTGTTTAATAAGAATCTCAAGATTATGATCTTAAGACAGAGAAACCATGCGAAAACTTATTAATAATGATTATCAAATTTTCTCCCGGATTGCTTCTGAATCAAAGTCTTCAAAACATCTTCTCAGACATCTCTGGCGAGCCGATTTATTGTTTAAAAAAGTTTAGAGATGTTGAGAGTGGGAAGAGAAGTGGGTCACTGACTTTAGGGATGGCGTTAAGCCCGCAAAAAGATCAAAAATATAACCCTTAAAATAGTGACAAATTATATACTGTATGCTATCCTTTTTGGGGGTTGCTATATGGAAATATATATATGGAATATTCGTCCGTCGGTCCATCGACATTTTAGGGAAACCATTCACCAAGGTTTATTCACCACAATGGATAATTTTTTCCAGCCCTATGAGAATGTGGGAATTACCGGTTCCTGTAAGGTTCCACTAACCAATCCATTGAGATTTAGCAGTCCAGATTGGCGTTCAGTCACTTAGTAACTGGGATGGGTTAAGTTTGATCCCTTTTTGTAGAGGATTATTTCATCTAGCTTCTTCAAGTGGGCATCTAAGCTGACTCATAAGTTTGAAAAAAAAACACTGATTTCAGCGAAAGATCATGATTATTTTCTGGGGATCTAAGTTTCTGTCCATTTTCCATGGTCCTTTACTACTACACTTTAAGCGCATGTATCGTGACGTCCCTTTGAAGCAGCTGTTAAGCCGCTGGGCAAGGCGTATTCCTTCCTCTCTGGAAACTTGATGGTCCACTTCAAGTCGCAGATGGCTTTGAGCCCTGGCCCACGGTCACCATGCCTCAAAAAGGCTGGTGAATGTCCGAATTTTCGCCCCAAGAAAAGATGAAACAGTTTCTTTTTACATTTTTTTTACCACTCCAGTAGGTTTGACTTGTCTATCGTTTTTGGGGTTTACCATTATACATTAGTGTATCATAGTTTATCTCTCATTTTCAATCGAAAATGCTGACAAGTAGTAACGTCACCTAAAATTTCTAGGTAAATTGCGTTTTTTGAACCAAAAATGTGCAAATAGTGGTCCGTTGCTGAAAATTGGTTTATGTGTCTGGGCAAATTGTAGTGGCCTCACCGTTCTCCCTCGCTAGAATTATGGTTCGTAAGGGGAATCATCCCCATATAGCCTTATTTCATCTTATTTCAGGATGGTGAATTATTATGATTTTGATGCAGGAAATATAAGGGTCGGCTTTAGTCAATGGATTCATCGTTCCATGGTTCGATTGGTGTGGGCACAACGATGTGCCGTTGCGGCCATAATAAGTTGTTTCTAACCATACCTGATCCTGCTCGCTATGGTATGTTATCGTAGTGCTCCTTTCTAATATTAGATACCTAACCGAAACCCTAGTGAAATTCATTGGATCTATATTTATTTTGGCACAATTTGGGGTGGTATTGAAGTTTCGGATGTGACTACTTGTATGTTGTAGTATCCCAGCTCCAAGTACATTTGGCTACAACTAAGTTTTCCGCACAACATGCCAAAACAAAGCGGATTTACTTTAAGTTTACACTCTGAGAGGTAAACTCTGGCTGGTGTTCAGCCAAAACAGATTTTGTACAACAAACCGATGATGACTTTTCCCGGTGGCAAGCCGCAAAGGCCTGAGATAGGTATCAAGATGTATCAAGGTGGCTTTTCTCTACATGTTTCCAGGATTTAACCAGCAACAACTTGTCGACCGAGATCACGGAGATCCAAAAAAGGATGGCTAGGTCCAAATGGGAGGCCCAGTTGGCATCATTTCACCAGCAAAACTGGAGGATTCTACAAAAGAGCCCCCAAGTTTTTGAACATATACCTTTTAGTGAGATATTTTTTCATATGCTCATCTAGATGATAGGTATTTTTTAACTGTTTAAACTGATGTTTTGATTTTGGAGATACACCAACTAGACATCGTAATAGACTCACTTATATAATAGTAGATAGTATGTACACATTTTATAATGTATATATATATATATATATCTATCTATCTATATATGCACAATAGATGCGCAACTTTTTGTTTAAATAATCTCTGCCCTCAGCATTGCTTCAGGAATATCCTTTGCCTGTGTTCTGGGAACTTGTTCACGGACCGGTCGGGTGGCACCAAATTTACGCAAACTTCCACTGAATCCGGATGTGTTTTTTGCATTTTCCAGGCTTTGGCTGTGGGGAAATGCTGATGTAAGTTTTTTGCGTAGGTCTCTGGGAATCTTTGGGAACTGGTACCCAGCACTATTCAGTAAGATACGTTGGCTAAAATGAACTGAGTGTGGAACCTGTGTTGTCCGAAAAAGTCGTGATCATCCCCAGAAGTGCAACATGTTTTGTTTTTTCCAAAGATTTTGGCATGTCCAGCAGTCGCATTAACCAGTTATGTAGGGTGGAGAGCCCCGAAAATATGGAAACATGGTGAGTTCAACTAAGAAACATCATCAAATTCTGTGATACCCTATTTTCAACAGTATTGGGCAGTTTCAAAGACCCCAGTTACTTTTGTTTGTTGTTTTTTGTTCAGTGACTTATACCTTTTACATTAGTTGGGGGTTATTCAGGTTATTCCGGCAATATCTGCTCCAGTATCTCCCATCCATCAATGGAATATCCAATATTTACATTTGATTTTCCCAGCTATAAAACCCCCCATTGATAGGGGGGGATTTCCCAGCTAGCCACATTTGAGGACCCCGTTTCCAATCAGATTCTGACTGCACTGCACCGCGCTTTTTGGTGAGGGGCCAACTGGATAGAAGCAGCAATGATTCACCAGGGAATCACTGATATAGAGGTACCTATTCAATTTCAGAGAAAGCCCTATATTTGTTAACATCATTACACATTAAAGATTATATAATTATTTGTATATATTTTATGTTTAATTACAATCAGCCCTTTCAGATACGGATTTCCATACTGAGACAATTCCTACATTGAGTAGACCTTTAGTATCCCAGTCATATTGCGCAAAATTCGTATCGTGGAACTTCAAGACTTTGGCTTTTGAAGATGGAAGCTGAATTGAAGTGGCTCAACTCAACTGAGCTGAGGTTCATAATTTGCCGCACCGCCGCACCGATTTTTCTGGGCTTCAACTGTTTTGAGGGTATTCCATTTAGGGGCGACAACATCCTGAACGATGAAACGACATCCAAATCAAATGTATGAAATTTGAAAACGGAAACTACCTGCAAAAGGCTCAGGTAGATGTGTTGGGAGCTAGCGTTGAGGTGTGGGCTGACTCCGCGGCCGCCACAAGGATTGCCAAAACATTCTCTTTTTAAGACAGCAATAAGCAAACCAAAATGGCTGAAAAGAACCTTGTTCAGCCGCAATTCTCTAAAGGTCTGCATCTTGACAGTAAACTTGTCTCTTGGAAATCCCACGTGATCTGAACGACATCTGAAACGACGTTTGAACGAAATCTGAACGACATCCAAACCCGTCATAGGTGACCACGGTGTCATATGCCCAACTTGTTTTCCTTGTTTTGCATGTTTTGCAAACGTATAGGTAAAGGTAAAAAAAACGCAGAATCAGAAGGCAAAGGCTGAACACCGTTTTCTCGCACAGGCCATTTTGGCCACGAGAGACTTTGCAAAAAAACACAATCAAAGAAGGCTCGTTTGAGCAGAAAAAGCAATGCCAGGCTGCAGAGACGAAAGCAGCATTTGCAAAGATTGTTGCCATTTGCTAATTGCAGGTGAAAGCGTCACTTCCCTCCTTTTTTTTACAATTAATTTCAAATCCCGTGAGTGATGAAGATTTCAACTGCCAAGTGAGATTACCAGCATGTGAGATTTTATAAGGCCATGTGAGTCCCATCAAGAAGAAGACCGCCGATGGTTTGTGGTTGGGATCAGGATTTTCAAACGTTTTTTGTTTCGACTCGACGGCTTCCCGCCCCATGGGCGCACGCACGCACGCAGGACTTCCTCATCGATTTTTTCAGCGAATTCCTCGCACAGGATTTGGATCACGCGCCGCCTGGGCCGGCAATATCCATTCATGCCAAACATTTTCCTGGTTTGTACCCAAAGTTTGACATGAACATGATAAAACATGGTGGAATCAACGGTTGTTGGGCACAGAATTCCCCCAAAATTTGATGGGTCAAAATTTGAGATTATTGTCTATAATATTAGGTCCCATAATTTTTCTCTTTTCCTTCTTGTGAACGAACATTGCCCTGAAATGAGATCTACACTTTGGGGCAGCTGATGATTCTGATTGTTTTTTTTCTCCGACTTCATCTTCCAAAGGTGCTCCGGGGCTGACATGATATGCATGGTTGGTGGCTTCACATATTTGTTTTAGTTTCCATCTCTAGAACTGCGATGATGATCCTGATTGACTTTGCCATATTTTTTTTCCGAGGCTTGGCTCAACCACCAGCCACTGAACGAATTTTCCAACCGTCCAAAGCGCACGAGAAAAAACTGCATTTTGCGCACTCCAGAGACATAAGACCTACAAAACATACGGTTTTACAAATTGAATGAATCCACGAACTATTGAGTCAAATAGCGAAACAGTCACACTTCCCTGCTGAAGTAGAAGGTTTGCAATAGTTTTCTGCATGCTTGAGTTGGTAGACTTGTTGATCGTCAGTTGTCCCTCACTCAGAAGTTTCTCATCTAGATTTCCTTTGACTGAACTCAATTTGTTATGTGCCTTTTGAGCATGGACATGATAGACTGTTGTTTGTTTATCGTGACTGATAGTTTTTCATTACCATGATCAGGAATCAGCATCACAATTGTCATGGCTACCGTTATTGTAACGCTTATCATGTTTTTAAAGCTTGTAAAAAACATGATTGTTGTTTTCATCACAAAAATAATTATATTGTAATATCTTATAATCAGTTGTTTGGTCATTTTTGTCGTGACAACAAAAAACATATAGTCACCAGAAATATGCCCAGTGCCGAGGTCAATGATTTGCAGAGCTACAATACTCTCCTTGAGCCTGGCCCATATGTTGCTGGTGACCAGCATGGCCTTGCTCGAAAACCGTTTTTTGGCTGCAACTGGACTGCTTCTTTGAAGCTAAGAAACAGCGATGCCCCCAAAATGATGATTTATAGTTGATTTATGTTAGCTAAGTTGGCAAAGATAACTCCACTAATTCTTGGAAATCTGCTAGATGTATCATATACGTAGACATTGCGGGCTAACATAAACCAACGAACATCGGGCAACACCCTGTAGTGGGCTTGACGGAGCTCGGACTCCAGCATAGGCCATGGAAAAAAAAATAAGGAACAAAATGATGAACCACGATGAACCATGGGTGTATTATGGTCTGTACATTTTCTGATGATGAACATCTGATGATGAACAAAATGATGAACATCTGATGATAAACAAAATGATGAACATCTGATGATGAACAAAATAATGTAACCTATTTTCAGACCCATTTTTATCTATTAACTTTTCTAATTGGACCCATCCAGCCGGGGTTCCGTACGATCAAGAAAGCATGGAGTTGGTTTGGAAAGTCGGTTATTCTGCGCCAAAAATGGAAGAGAAAATTGTCTCCTGAAAAAAATGTGCACAGTATGAATCTAAGACAATCTAAGATTAATGCACCATGTTTCCTTGTTACAGCACTATTTTGTGCTGGTAATTGCATGATGGTTGGCAACAACTCACTTAAGTTCAGCCTATGAATATTGCCATCTAAACCAAGCGGTGACCAAAATCACTTGTTGATGATATACCCTCTGGTCATTTCATGCAACGCGCTGGAAGATCATAATTTGTGTAGCAAGTAATCAGGAATCATCCAAAAATGGGGCATTGTTCATAGGTATGGTATCTTATGTTATCGTGTGTTGTGTTATGTTAATATGGTTGTTAATCGAAATTATTATTTTATTCTCCCTGGTGAACGTAGAGACACCGGATAGCGGAGTTGCAAGGAGGACAAAAACGTGGGCAATGCGATGGATAGCCAGATTAGTATATATATACAATATATACAAAATTTTGACCCATACCTAAATACCCTATGGTTATTTAACAGTGTTACAGTGTGCGAACTGGAAGCCATGGCCCATTTATAATATGAATTATGATGATTTACAAAAAATGCTGGTTTTCCATGCAGAAATACGTGAACTTACTAGAGGGTATAAATATATATTCTGATAATGCCTTTGCCTAAAATGGTCACTGAAGTTTCTTCGTTCACACTGGCACTGATATTCGTTTGGGACGTACGTTCGAATTGAAGGTGAATTGTGATAATTTACATATCCAGATCAATACTTTGGGAATATTGACATATATCATATATAGATACTATAGATCAACTGATAATTTAACATAGCTATGGAACATCTGTAATCGATGCATGGCAATGTTCATCCACTGAAGGGATCTCTGGAGACATCGGATGGCGATGTGTGGAATTTTTCTGAAGCCCAAGCTTAGCCTCTGCCAAATCAATCTGGACAACAAGAATCTTTCCACAATATATGCCAACTTGCTTTGGAAGATCCGACTGCTATTGAAACACCAGGACTTTCGTTAGAGATATCATACAAGAATCCAGGTCTGTGAGTGACACATATTTTATCATACCTTATGATAGTTTAGCATATTTTATCATGAGGTTTCTATCCACATTGATATCAGATATGTTTTTAATTACCATAGATTAGAGACAGACACTTTCTAACCATAGTTCTTTTTTCTACCCCAGTTATAATTAAATTAGTGGAATATCCCCACTTGGATTAATGGGATGAAATATGGGTCATAGATTATAAACCACGGATACGATTCCTGGGATGCACATCCAAGTATGGAAAATGCTATGGAAAATGCGTGAACATAGCCCATTTAAGTATGAATATAAGTGACTAAGTGTGTTTGAATATTTCTATGGTACCTCATGGTACATCTATTTCCTACAGTTAAAACAATGCCATGTTTACAATCCCCCAGTCATCACCATAGATAGGTAGTAACCATCAAAAATGGGGTGGTTTATGACATTGTTTTACCCTCATTAAAATATGAAAATGGTACAACAAATTTGTGAATTTCTATGTCCCGCTTCAGGCGTTGCCCTGGTGGTGAACACGCGTCTGTTGTCAGCCCCCGCAGATGGCTGGACCGTGCGCTTGTCGCGCATGGTACAGGGCTTTGGTTCCTTCCACAGTGGCTCGGCTTCGCAACCTGATACGTCAACAACGATTGGCCACTAATCCCTTGAAAAATGGAGGCTTCAGTGGGTTTAGTTTGGTTTAACTACCAACAAAATGGTGGTTTGATATGGTATGACCATCCGGAAATGGTGGTTTAAGCATGAGCAAGTTGTCCTTGAACCATCGCGAGAGGTGGGTTTGACCATCAAACATTATCTCAAAACTAAGGGTTCAACCGTTTAACTATCAAACATGGGGATTCAATATGGCTTAGCCATCCTGAAATGGGGCCGTATAATAATATGTAATAAATACATATAATATATTTAAACACAGTGCAGTCAATGTAACCCTCAATGCCAGCCAATCGAAACCATGGACTGTACTAGATCTATTCATTTTGGCGGCCCAGCAGCGCTTAGGGTATTTAATATTTGGTGGACGGGACTGCAAATTTGGGGATTTGAATCAGACCAAGTTAGACTGAGATTCAGAATGATGATGATGATGATGATGCTCATGATGATGATGATGATGATGCTCATGATGATGATGGTGATGATGATGATGATGCTGATGATGATGCTCATGATGATGCTCATGATGATGCTCATGCTGATGATGCTGATGATGATGCTCATGATGATGCTCATGATGATGCTCATGCTGATGATGATGATGATGAAGATGCTCATGATGATGATGATGGTGATGATGATGATGCTCATGATGATGCTGATGCTGATGATGCTCATGATGATGCTCATGATGATGCTCATGATGATGCTCATGATGATGATGATGATGATGATGATGCTCATGATGATGATGATGATCATGATGATGATCATGGTGATGATGGTGATGATGATAATGATGCTGATGCTGATGATGCTCATGATGATGCTCATGATGATGATGATGATGATGATGATGCTGACATCTGATGTTTCTTTTTCGATGCCTTTCAAAACATGTCAAAACCGACACTACTATTCATATGAACGGGATGAACATTTAGAGCTAGAAGCTATTTTATGACGTGAACAAGAGGGTACCGGGGCCTCCGGGCTTTTGATCCATAAACAAGGCAAGAAGGACGGGCTAATAGGAGTTTTTACCAACAAAAATGGATCATTGCTCTTGAAAAGGAATTAGCTAGAGACAAAGGTTCAATATCTATGGTATGTGCGCTTGGAGACAAGCTTAAATATCTATACTATACCCCAAAAGATACTGATTTATCACTGACTCTTTTTAGTAGTTTACCGGTGTTCATTTTTGTGGCTATCCACACCAACGGTTTTTTCCGTTTTATCCACACCATTTTTTGCTGGTAGTTTACCAGATCCGTCCCTGTCTGAGGTATGGAGGTGCATCGGTGTGGAAGCAACTCTCAGCTGGTCTTTGATGCGAGATCGGTACCACAGAAACATCGTGAGCTGACTGAAGCTATGGAGGTGTTAATATGGGAATGGCTCAAGTTACCTATGAAATTACCATATGACTTGGGGAAGAAACATCCAGCTATACCTGCTATGACTTAGGGTAACGTTTGGGTGACAGGGTTTTGACATGTTTTGACCCATAGCCATATGAAAATCATCTATAGATGCTAGATTTCAGCAATGATCGCTGGTTCATTTCTTGCATAGATAGATTTACCTAGCTTACCTATTAATAATGATGATTCTCCGCAGCAAACTCTTTATATATATATATATGATATGAACAACATACAGAGGGTACATGCTTTTCATGGGCATTTCTGGTGGTTTTTCCATTTCGGATGATCAATTCACTGGAAGGAATTCAGCATCGAAACCAACCATAAAAGCAGGTCATTCTCAGAACATCTCAGTCCGAGGTATATCCAGCTTCGTGAACTCCAATTACCTCATTCATCTGGCCATGGTAAGCCATATGTTCTTTCTTGTTCCAAGTTGTAGAAGATGTTTTCGGCTATTATGTGTTTGGCCGCAGTTTTCCATCCGCAACGGTGGATGACGATAATGGAATACCTGTTTCTTCGTAATTGTCCATATGTCTTAATATTCTCACACATGGATTGGATATGTTTTATTTGGAGCGTCTTCCATCCCCCCAACAGAAAGATTATTAGGCCCCCAATTATCGGTTCCGTTTTGTTCAATGCAGTGTGTTGAAATTACATCTTCCTTTTTTTGTGACCTGTTGGTGAGTATCCTGTGTGCTTACTGGCCATTCTCCCATTCATGCTTGTACCTGGACACTAAATTGTCCCATTTCGATGAGTAAAAGTACTGTACCACATTTGTTGGCGTAACATTGCTGAGATACGCATATTTATTTATTATGTATTTATTTATATTTATTTCTAACAGAGGGTCCGTTTGTATCATGTTGTTCCTATACGGTTGCCCATCACCGAAGTCCTTTTGCATTTGCACAGAGGCAAGATTTTGCTGCACGGCGTCACCAGCACGGTGCATTACATCCTCTACAGGAGCACAACTTTGCGTCTGACGGAGGTGGGGCAACCCTGTTTTTTTTTGGGCAGCCGCTGGATGTTACAGTGATGGCCCAACTAACAGTGATAAATGGAATCATAAGGATCCTACAACTGAAGCTATACATCATCATAGACCCATTTATAACGGAAAGCATCCGTGATTTATAAGAATCTGGGTGAATTTAATCACGACCTTATTGTTCTCCCTCACTAGAATGACGGCTAAGGATTCGGGGAATCATCCCCTAGCTGGCCGCAAGTTTCAGTGGGGCCGGGGCCGATAAGACAAGTTGGTTGACATATTTCAGGTTATTATATATAGTGAAATATAATAATTACCCAGAACATTGTGTATATAATGTATATATAACTATATATATATATATATATCTAAATAAAAATATGTATAGAATTATATATATAGGCATATATATATAACTATAAATAAAACACTATATATAGATAACTATATATAACTGTTTAGACAACTATCTACATAACTATTTGTATAACTCTATATATATATATTTAAAACTATATTTAACAAATATATATATATAATAAAACTATGTATATATAACTATTTATATATATTATATTATATATAACTACATTTCAAACTATATATATATGAATATACATAATATAACTATATATATATAACTGTTTATACAACTATCTATATAATTATATTTACATAACTATATATGGTCTCGTGTTCCGTGTTCCTACCCCCCAATGGTATGGGTCCACAGGTAGCACCCCCTTCCCCTCTATTTGCAAGCTATTGGCAGCATTTCCGAGGTCCAGCCTCGTATTTGCTAGGTCTTTGCAGCATGTCTGACTACCAGCCTCGCATTTGCTAGGTGAATGCTACCTTTTAGACGACCTACGTAGCACACATACTCCCTCACAGTACCTACGTGCTACCTCTAGTCATATGTACATGTATCTAATTACTTCCTATTTGCTAAAATTATATATATATATATATATCTATATATATCTATATACATACATGTATATATATATATATACATATGTGTATATATACATATGTATATCTTTTTACATATATACATATTTATATTTTTACATATTTACGCATATACATATGTGTATCTATTTACATATACGTATATATATATATACATATATATATATGTATACATATATACATATATATATATGTATACATATATATACATGTATATGTAAACATGTGCAAATATATTGAAATATACATATGTATTATATATATATATATAGTTTTTTAAAACTACATACATAACTACATACATACATACATACATACATACATACATACGTACATACATACATACATACAGATATATAACTAGACATATACATAGCAATATATATATATAGTTATAATTAATATCAATATTAATGTAGTTAAATAAACACATATATATAACTATATATGTATAACTGTTTATATATAACTATATATATATGTATAACTATGTATTGATATAATATATTGAACTATATATGTAACTATATGAAGGTTATTGCATGTTTTTAGCAACTTACTAACTGGGATGCAGCCCGAAGTATACCGAATACCAAGTCTCTTGGGATCCGTTGCGGGGCACTGTTCGGGAGCTCTAAGAGTCTTTGAGGTTCGAGAGAAACAGAAGTGACCGTGGCCCAATTAGTTTTTGGTCATTCATGGTTTGCTGCATGAGATTGCCCTCCTTTAATTCATCATAGCTATGGAAAAGGGCCCATTCAATCACATTTACAGATGATAGTGGTATGGGCATAGTCATGATACGGTATGCTAACTAGTTCAATGGCGAGTCCCCCAGGGTTTATGAGACATTTTTAGATAGGTTCCTTCAAGACAGCATTAGCGAAGCTGTGGGTGGTTTCAATTACCGGCGTCCCCTCTGCGATCTGGGAAATCCCCAAACTCCATGGGTTTTTAGATGGGAAAATCATAGGAAAATATGATGTAGTCCCCAATAAAATGGAGGGTTCAATGGAACAATCATCTATAAATGACCTCTAAAATGAGGTTTAATGGGAAAACAATCTAGAAATGGAGGTTTATATGGGAAGAACATCAAACATCATCAAACTAGATGCGGGATTTTCCAGGAAGCCTAGGGACACCGGAGGGTATCCAATTGTTTGTTATGATGGGCGCAGGCCATTTGACGTCCATGCAGCATATTGATGCAGACGCCTTTTGAGTGGTTGGTTCTGTTGTAACAAATGGCATTCCAACCACTCAATGTGTAAATCCGCCATTTATATAGATTTATTTGGAAGATCTAGCCCTTGTTTCACAGTTATTTTCAGCACCATTTTGAAATCTACTGCGGAGCGCAGCCAGTGGCATTCCTGCTTCTATCCGAAAGTAGGAACAATTTTTATGGTCATTTGAAATTATCCGATACTGTCCATCCATGGTTCTGGAGCTGTTTTTTGTCCCATTCACAGCTAAGCTGTTGAAGAGTGATTTGTATGCCCATCGCTAGAGGAATGGGAATGTGTCAGATTCAATGGGTATACGGTATGCACCAATCCATGCCGTGGTTGCGTGAAATCCCCGAATGTTCTGCATGTCAGCTGCTGTTTGGCGGATTTTGGCAGTAAATATAGTAAATACAATATCATTATCCTAATGATTTTTTTCATGCCTGCGCTTCAAAGAACAGCATCTTTCCAGTCCAAAGTCCAGTCCAGCATCTGAAGGGAGTCGCCAGGTACGAGACATGGTGAACCAGGCGGTGGAGCAAATTCTGGTGGCGCGGAAAAGCCAGGTGATGTCTCGTGCCTCGATGTCGAAGTCGTTGCCATGGAATGAGTCGATCTGGGTGTGCCCCCAGTTAGGAAACCATGGAAAATTGACAGTTAAAAGAAGGAAAATGAGGATTTCATTGGATTTCTAGCTGATTTATGATATCTGTGTTGGTGAGCAGAACTCTAATAACCTCTGGGCTTATGGTATATCGAACTAGTTCATGCCATTATAAACCATCAAACACAACTGAGAGGCACCACATATCACCACATTGTATAGAGTATGAGAGTTTTACGAGGAACTTAGAAAGGCCATGGAGTTAGCCACAAGCTAATTTGTTCATCCCATGACCCATCTAAGTTTGTTTATCTTTGTTTACTGGAGGCTAGTTAAGTGATAGAGTAATATGCATGGTGCAACGGATGGTAAAGATTGCTAAAGCGGATGCTCACAATTTTTGCAGAACTCACTCGTGTTGGTATGTACTGGTAGTAGCAGTAAATAGTAATAGTATGTAATAGTGATCCGGTTCTTGTTCCAAAGTAATACATGTTGCCCATTGTAGAATTTAGTTTTATATAGTCATATTTGTCCACAGATGCCGGGTAAATTATATAAAATTATGATGAGAGGGAGGCTCTGCCCCACCAGACTTGTATCAGTGGATGGCATCGTCAGTTTATGTCAGCACGATGTTCAGTACACCCAACTCTTTGGCAATCGAGCATGGCAAAGCAAAACATCACCCGTTTGTGGATGAGTTTCCCAATGATAGAATATGAAAGGTCAATGTATAGGGAAATCCCCGGCTATATACGCATGTTTGATTCGCGGGAGCGTGAATTCGTGATAGCTTCAAAAAAACATACAGTATTTGATCCTGGGCCCTGGGCTGTATCTCACTGGGCAACCTCGTTGTAGAGATGGTAAACGGATTGGCGGAATCACCCTACAATTGCTCACAATGGCTTTACAAATGAAACAAAAAGGTATGATGAGTAAACTTGGCACATGGATTATTATGATTTTTCAACTATTCCTTTTATGGATTTTTACTTTTACATAATCTGAAAATGATCAGGGTTGGCGACCTAAAAGAGGATTGCAAACATGGTGGATGAACTATGATGAACTGATGTTTATAGCAGATTCGTTCGGAACCTTGATGGAAAGAATGGATTGATATTGACCATGAAAGTTGGAACTGCAGGGGAATGTGTGTTTGCATAGTGACTTTTAATATCTTTTAATGGGTTAATGATGTTAATGCTTGACATATGTGTTGCCATTTATTGGAGGAATATTTGATTGATATCCCATTCAATATTTGTTCAAGAGGTATTCAAGGTCAATATCCATGTGTTTTACTTTTTTGGTCAAGTTTTGTCTGCTACGCTTGATAAACGGATTATTCTGAGTCATGCTGATGGGGAAATCATTAATTGAAAGTTGACTCACTACTATGGCAGGGGACCGTTTAAGAGCCACGAAAGTTCGAAACAGCTGGACCCACGGGTAAATCATACCGAGCTCACTGACACAGCCAAGGACTCAACATGAAAGGGTGTCGCAGCATCTTGCCGTGGTCGTGGCAGGGATCGTGGCAAAGCTCATGGTTGAGCTGGTTTCTAGGAACTGTAAGGAGGCAAAGAGATCATTCATACATATTCATACGCTGTTTTGGGAGTAAATTTGATGTTGTTTGTGCCTAAGAATGACACCATGTGGGTTTTGTTTCTGGCTGTTTTAGTAATATTTACCCGGGCACCTCAGCTTGTAGTTTCTTCAAGAGCTTCAATGAGTTCATTGAGATCGATTAGCGACCTGTTCGGACACAAAGTCGTCAACCAACTACAGTTGTATGTCTCCACTATGATATATTTTCAGTGGTTCTTTCTCAATGCCAGACGCATGTTAATGTTGTTGGGAAGAAAAAGGAGACCTAACTGACCTAACTCTGAAAATGTTCTCAGATGATAAGAGGGACAAACTGGACCCTGAGATTCGGCCACTTTTTTCAGAAAAGTGGATAGTAGATGGATGGTAGGCAACAAATTGGACATTGATGTTGACAAAAATCTTCATCATTTGTTGGACATTTATGTTGACATTTATGTTGGACATTTTCACACATTTGTTTCCATTGTTCTTTGGGTGCTCTGGGAAGCACCATTTTTCTTCGGGTCCAAGGATCGCTGACGCAAGAGGACGATCAAGCCATCGAGGCTAGGGTGAAGCGGCTGCCATCGAAATGGACCCCCAGGAATGGATTAATGGAATGTATATAATATATATATAATACTGTGTATATATATACACATGGGTTATCATGCGTTACATTGTATATACATTCCTTTAATCACAATTATGTATATATATATATTTATATGATTACATATGCAAATGTATATATAAATATAAGCACATGGGTTATCATGCGTTACATTGTATATACATTCCATGAATCATAATTATGTATATATATGTATATATATTTATTTGATTACATATATAATACTGTATATTTATATATACACATGGGTTATCATGCGTTACATTGTATATACATTCCTTTAATCACAATTATGTATATATATTTATATGATTACATTTGCAAATGTATATATAAATATAAGCACATGGGTTATCATGCGTTACATTGTATATACATTCCATGAATCATAATTATGTATAT
>Ga0126342_10011306_pt1 | contig 15954 bp, 21 predicted proteins | sample Cyp1metagenome_FD_92528 | JGI IMG/M metagenome (GOLD analysis project Ga0126342, IMG submission 92528) | Coral microbial communities from Lord Howe Island, Old Settlement Bay, Australia - Cyphastrea 1 metagenome | ecosystem: Host-associated > Invertebrates > Cnidaria > Coral ... | reverse complement strand
TTTCCGACAATCAGTACTTTCGGATGTTTTTGGTCTCAATGGCCGACATCATTGGCAGTTACGAGCGGCTGCCCAACGATGCGGTGCGGGCGGTTGCCGTCGCGAAGCGACGTGAATAAATCCCAGTGACAAATGGAACATCAACGCAGCGTGCCATCCAGCATCCCAGACCTGCCCAAGTGGAGCCACTGCAGGCTTTTTGGGCGTCTCATCTGCAACCTTCGGTGTGAAGCCTTTGGCCCTGCAGTGTGGTGACGCATGGTGAAGACATGTGAAGACATATCATGACATATCTGCCATCGAAACAACCTATCAAAATTATCATTTGTTTACATATCATAGTTTGTGATAGTTTGTGGGTATCCATATAGAAATTAGTGCAGAGCTGGTCTGGAGGTTGTGAGATGTTGCGTTTAAGTCTGAAAGCACTCACCAAAACAAAAGGTAAAACTTGAAAGGTGCAATACAACAAACTGTACAAACTTGTACAAACACTTCTGTGACGCTGCCGTTATAAGCCTGTCCCACCAACAATCATAACTTGCACCACATAATTGCATGGGGTCAAATTGCTGAAAATGGTAACTCCTGTCACAATAAGCATCAATCGCCTAGCAATGGAAGCCTTTTTTCGTTCCTTTCTTGTCAACTTTGGCGCACCCTTAGTGAGAAATATCTGTGGCATACCTTTGGCAAATTTGACATAGTTTTCGCGTTTGTTTGACTTGATCGACCATGTATTATGAAAGAAACATCTGCAAGTATGAAAGTATGATGAGTATGATTCAACATTTTCTGATGCCTGCGTCCAGAATGTGTCTGAATATGTTTGTCACGGAAACCAAGATGAGTCAACAAAATCTCACGCTGCTGCCGAAAATCTGGTGGCGCTCGCGCTTTACCCTTGCCTTTGCCTGAAAACAGCCACTTTCGCCAAAAAAAAACTCAGCTAAGGCTTTCCTTAAAGATATTGTGTAGCCACACATCTCATAGCCAATGAATCTGTATGAACCTGTATTTTCACCTCTTCTGGTACATTCAGCGTGCAAGGAAAGAAAAGCATGGAAGACCTATTGCAGAGCCAATCCAACTCCAAGATATCCAAGGCGGTCCAAGCCAAAGTCCATCACTGGACAGGCCTTTGGCATCGGCAGCATCGCCTGAACAAAGGCCAAGAGGATCCAAGAGGTGTCACAAATACTTGAGAATCACGAGACGATGCAGGGCGGGCGCAGGGCGTTTTTTTTTCGGGTAGCCCTTCTGTTCTCTGCTGCCATTCCGCTCTTGCCAGGAATTTGCTTGTTGCACCTCGGCCGCCGAGATACGTAGGCCATTCATTCGCTAAAACAAAGACAGAATCGGAATCGTTTCATTCTGGGCCCAGTGAATAGAGCATTAGTAGCATCTCAGTATAAGTCAGTCATGTTTGTTCCTTGCTGCCTGCAGCCTATGTAGAGATATGTAGAGAGTGTCCAGTAGATTCGCGCATCTTCCAATGTTGAGCTACACATGCCTCACCTGGAGACAGCAGTCCGCCCCAAATCGAATCTCAGGATTTGGCCATCGCGAGCTGCAAAAACTGCGTTCCACCCGGTTTCATTGGCACTTCATGGCACTTCCATCTCCACATCGAATGGACCACGGGGGTCATCCGTGCTGACCGATGTGACATCCGTGTTGCTGTTGGCATCGGACATTTCCCTTGGAGGCTCAGCCGCTCAGCCCCTTTCCTTCAGGGCGGTTGCAGTTGCACCTCAGAGGACCAATGGACCGAGTGTGACCGAAGTCTCCAAGGCAGGGGTGTGGAGCTTCAATTTGGAACATCAATTAACCATAGATTAACCATCATTAATGTTGATTGATTCGTTCCAAAAAGACTGGATTCAGCTAGATTAGCTAGATGCTTTCAAAGGCTGCTGAAACAGAACCCCCAACATACCCCAACACTCTTTTGCTTGCATTGCGCTGAAGCCATAATACGGCCCTAAAAATGTCTTGATCAACAGGGTATGCCAATAGAAACTCTGCTGTCTCCTCAAAAAATCAAACACCATCTCAACTGAACGGAATTGCCGCAAAAAACATTGGGAAATAGCAAGGCAATTACACTTAATTAACCGGCCATGATTTTGAACAAGAAATCTTGCTAAGTCACGCAGAATCTTCAACGATGTCTGACGCAGTTCCGGTGGGCAATCCACCTGGTGGCCGGCCAAATGGGGCAGGGTCAGCCAAGCTTTGACAAACATTCACAGGTTGCTTGTAAAATACCACAGTCAAAGGTTGCTTGTAAAAAAAACACAGTCAAACACCACTGCGTACAGCTGATATTCCATGATATTCCTATACTGAAGGTGACAACGCCGCTTGCTCAAGCTGAGAAAATCAAACACACAAACATAAGCTACTGACACCACAGCAAGAACAGAAACTAATAGATCGAGATCCCCGTTGAACAATTGAACCAACATGTTACACTAAAAGCATCGCTTTACCAACTGAGGGGATGACCCTTACTAGCATTATGTGGATTTCAACAAGGCGATCCATGGCTATCCCCAATTCCAAGTCAGATATTACAAAAACCGGCGCTAGATTCATATCATGACATCATCACTGCGCCGAACCAGTGTTCTAGTGAAACACAAATCCAAACAACTCGGACTTAACACCAAATGTGCCTTGAACATGCCTTCTGCAACATTCAAAAGATCCTGAGACCGCGACTGACTGTTTCAGGGAAGCAAAAAGAAGAATTACATGGAACGTAATAGAACCTGTGTATTTCGCCTAGCAAGAGATTTGAAACACATAATACCTACTTCTTGCTTGCAATACAAGCTTCTGAATACATCTGAATACACCGACATCTTGCAAATGGCAACGTCCAAGAACCTCAACATCCCGACAGGTCCCGACACCCTCAGACTTTGCGTTCAAAGTCTCCAAGCCATCCTCCACATCAAACAAGCTGGTGGCGGCTTCAGAGATGCACTCCTCGCTCTTCACACCCGTGGATGGGCATTTGATCGACGTAAATCCGACCAAACAAAGGGCATAACCAGGGTCTTGCACCACAGGATAGATCATTCTATTCTCAAATATATTCTATTCCTGGAAACCACCCTGGGTTGGCATATCTGGGTACTACCCATTTTTAAAGTACCCTCGAGCAATCCCAAGCAGTGCGTTGATGTGCCCACCATTGTTGTTTAGTATCTCCACTATATGTTTGGTTGTATCCTATTCTCCACGCGTAGCAGGCGTTGTTTTCCCGATTTGCTTGGTGATACTACATCCCCATTCTTGAATTCTTGTAGCTACTGACTTTTTTTGCCGATCAATGCTATACTCCCTCCCAATACTTTTAATACTTATGTTCCCTGAAAATCTCCACATAGATCTAACTTATTATATGTTATATAGTATATTACAGTATATTTACTAACTAGTTATATTAATATATTGGTTAGTCATTAGTCATCCCATGTCATCCCCAAGGGGATCCCAAGGGGATCCCGCTGTCCGTGAGGATTTCCATCTGCTTCGCCGCAGCGCGCTGCCTTCGCTCCGCCTGCAGGCGCCAGAAGTCTGCAGAGGTCTCGCTGGGCACCTGGGAAAAAAAAGTCAGTTGGAAGATAGATGAGGATAGAATCTGGGTAAATTGTAATAATTCACCAACCTGAATTAAGGCCATTTGGGGATGATTTCCCTTATTAACCATGATTCCAGTGAGGTCGCAGTGAGGTCGTTATAATTTACCCAGATAGAATTGAATATAGATTTATAGCATTTAATAATATTGACCAATGATGGAATTGGATTTAGCAACCCAGGCAAAACAAATCAAAACTTATTATACGACTGGTGATAACATGTGAGAACGGGTATCTTTGGTGCAGTCATCAGAGTACTTCATTCCACAATGGCAGGCTTTGCAAATGTTCAAAAAATGATAAGTTATTGATCCTGACCATCGTGATACCATTTTGGCCAACAACCTTTGATCTCCCACTGACAGAACTGGCAAGGTCTGCACCTCGGACTCGTCTAAGGGGCCCACAGGCTCAGGACCTTGGAATCTTATTCGCAAAAGACCGTACTTAAACTCGGTGAAAGATGGTGAAAGATGGTGAAACACAATATAGAGTCTCTTATAGTCTCTTTGGTCTCTTGAGTTATATTTACACGGGCTTGTTGATACTGCCATGATGCTTTAAGAATAATTGGGAGGGTCATGGTTCATATGAGGCAAATCTGGAGGTCTTGCTACAAAGTACTGTGGCTGTAGCAGAAAAAATGCGGACTGCATCCACCATGCTTTAGTGTGACTCGAAACAAATATCAAGGAGTTGCTGCTTTCAACAGCAAAGAAAGATCAAGGTTTTTGGTGCAGATCTGATGGTTTGATTTCAAAAATGCAAAGAGGTGTCTGTGTGGTTCCATATTTGGCCAGCAAAATGAATCAAGTAATTATAGAATATTAATGTATAAATATATATATATGTATAATTAAATTATATATATATATAATATCAAACATATATCATCTATCCCGTGGCCGACTCCTCTCCCAACATATCCGCTAACCAGGCCACTTAACAAAGATTCTCGCAAGTGCGTTCCTGAAAAGGCTGAAAGGGGACATGTCACTGTCACTGAAATGACTTTACCGGCCATGGCCACATGGCCAACCGATCTTGAAGACTCAACTGTTTGTGAATCAGATGCCTCTGAAGGCAGCCAAATCCCCAGTCTTTCAAAATGTTCCCCTCTATGGTTTTGCCATCAGTGCGAGAACGGAGAACCCCCTGCAATGGTCCTGATTTCACAAAAATGGCCCACAATGCTGGAAGCCGCGGCAGCAAGGAGCCATCGCCTCAAATGCCGGGTATTGCAAAATGTGCCGTGGAAACAACAGCAGGTAGATTGACAAAGTTCTCATGCACGTTTCGGAGAACAGCAGATCGTTTGACTTTAAGATTGAGTTGGCTGAGCTTCATTCCCTGCCTTGAATGCGCTTGCCTATGTACCTGGGAGGCAAGGCAGAAGAGACCCCTTTCCTACAACGACCAGGTTCCTTGAAGTTTCAGGCCAAAGGAACAAAGGAGAGTCCCAATCAACAAATAAAACAACATGCCAAATGAAATGAGGTGTGCTGCATGCTGGTAACAGTATAGACATATCTTGCAAGCATATCCTTTCGATTCCCTGGAGAGTTGGCCAGTGTCACGCTGAGCACCAGCATGCTGCTGCAGCATGTCATTTTTGTTCAGCCATCACACTCATTTCACTAGTCTTGATTGAAAAAACACGGTGGATTTAGATTTTGGATTAGATCCACCAACAGCACAGAGTATCTAAGCCAGGCAACGCCTGTAGCACTGCTTGGCTTTGGCAGGTCTGCACACCTCTGATTGCACAGTGTTGCACTTGAAGAACAACAAAATAGGACAGGATCATGACAAATGACAAATGACAAGAACCATCATAGATTCCGTGGCTAGGGCGGCGAGAACCATTACGCATTTCTAGGTCGCTTCATCCAGGTATGATGCTCTACTATAGATTCTATAGCATCCAATCACTAGGATCTACTGAGAATCTACTGGGTAGGTCTCAAACCATCTCACCAGTAAAAACCAGCTGAGGAGCGTATCACAGAGCAGCGTGCATGGAGTTGCCAATCTCGCGCCGCGTGTGGCCAGGTCTGCAGAATGCTGCAGCAAAGTTGTGATGAGCTCACAGACTATGGAGATGTGTAGAGTGCACACTGAAAATACTGTATAGAATAGAAGTCACCAAAAAGTTGAGACTGCCATGTTCTTTCAAAAACTGCGCAAATGCGCACAATCCAAGGTGCACGGCGCCAATGCCTCGCCGCCCAGCGCCAAGGCAGCTTTTGCCAAGCGCCTGCAGCCTGCCACATGCTATGGAACATTTCCAGTTGACATTCGACAATGTCCCAGTCTGAAGTGACCAGTCGTTGGGGTTTAACCTGAAGTCGTAATTAATGGTTTCGCAGAAGGTTGTGCACGTCGTGAGCACAGCAGGATGAGTCTTAGTTACCTGTAAGGACAATCAGCCAAGGGAAAAAAGTTTGAACACAACAAGGGCCCTGGGGCCAACCATGCACATCGTTCACATCTTTCACCTATTTTACAGTCTGAAAAATAGCAATCCTCCACCAGCTCCCCACCGGTCCCGCCATCTGCCATGTCGTAGACATCACTCACCTTGCGGAGCCAAAAGCCCTCCACCAGTTGCCGTGGACGAATTAAATTGACGTCCCGACCTCAGCCATTCACTCAATTAATAGAGTAGGGAATAAATCTTTCAGCTCTTCACTGCTCCATGCTGCTCCAGGACTTTGCACTTTTTCCAGAGAGGAAACCTGAGCCTTGCACCTGGTATGTCGAAGGTAGTTCCAGCCACCACCAGCTGCACAGCCATCTCCTGAGCCTCTTTGCTGTTGCAATAGGCTGCCTCAAATCCACTTCTTTGCAGCTGTGAGGCCAACAAATGCTGATTCGAGAGATATCTGCAATGGGAGAAAAGGATCCTTGATTCCTACAATGCTTTGAATGTCATTGGAAATTCACCAACAAAATATGAACATGAGAAATGTCTCAACAAACATAACAAAATGACATTCGTAGCAGACAGTTGTGTTATCATCTAGGACCCGCGATCTTTTGGACACTAAGTCATAGCTGCAGAGATTGTAATAGCTATAGCCGAGCATCTGCTGCACGCTGTGAACACTGCTCTGCCAAGAACTGCGCTGGTGCAGCATCGACAGCTTCAGCCAAAGGTGCAGCTAGTTGAAGGGCGCGATCCATCCGTCCTGCCAAGGCGACTGATGATCAAACGAACTATGAAACAGAACATCGACCAAGGAAGTTCAAAAACCACAAATTCCTATTGCAGACATAGGGTGCTAGGAATCTTAAGAAATCTGCATAATTATGCTTAAGTCCGAACCCAGTCAGAAGCCTTTTCAGAAGGTGTAAGAGAATGGACAAAGAAAATGGAACACCTGCTGCCAGGAACACAGTTCATTTCAGGAATATGTGGCCTTCAGGAGAATTGCTCGGCTCATGTGACAGCAAAAAGTCCGAAAACACCGAAGTCATCTTAGTAGCCGGAATGAACCAAGAAGCGACAGGACTTGTTGCATGCATTTTCTTCAAGAATCCAGTTCCCTTGTTGCAACCAAATAGATTCCAAAATGTCAATGTGAATTTCAGGATCCTAAAATGGAGGTACTGTAATTACCAATATAAGGCCATATTTTGTGGGGATATCCCCTTACATAGCCTCTACATAGGCCTTATATGGGCGTAGGTACCTCCAATTTAGGTTCCTGAAATGGCCATTGAACATGTGGGCACCCCAAACATTCCCAACATGGTCTCTACAAGTTAGGAGATTGAACCCAATTGCTGAGTCCATTCTTGCAGCCTCCAAACACTAGAAGTTGTGGATGAGTGCGGGGGGGTAACCTTCAAGTTTGACGAATACTTGTCTTCTTCACAGTTGTGGTTTGTCCAATTTTCTGATCTTCGACCGGTCCTTTCTTCACAAAACCCAAGACCTCTGCCAGCTGTGCATCCCTGGCTGCAGGGGCGGACACGACTGTGGGAGATATCAAAACATAGAATTTCCGTCCTGCCTTCTGATACTTGACTTGAATTTTGTTCAGCCATCTGATTCGAAAAAACATAAAATGGCTAATAAATTAATAATAAATGTATGTTGCTGTAAATCTTCAAAATAAACAAACCTTTAAACTTCAAAGCAGACTTCAAAATGCTGTGCACCTGCATTAAACCGAACTCTATAAGCATATCAGCACCATCACCATTCTATCACCCCCACCCATCTGTCCTCCAATATCCCCATTCACGGCCTCTTGTTTGGCACATCTCCAATCATATCGCTTGCATCGCCAAAGCCACCCAACAGGCCACTAAAAGTTCGCTGGCCTGACGAGTTTCGCAAGTGTTTGGATTTCTGTGCAGAGATGATCGGACGATATCGGAGGATTCCTGGATGACAAGCTCACTGAAAATATACTCATTTGCTGTGCCAGATTCATACTCACAAACAATAAACTAGCATCAAGGAACAAAAACCATTGCATAGCCACATACTAGTGGCTAGACATACAGTATAACCAATATAACCATATGATATAATTTTCCAGTGTCTACCACATCGGCCGCTAGGCACCTCGAAGAGCAAAGACACGGCAGCGCACGCCGCGCACGCCATGGAGACACAGAACGTGCGATGTCATCAGGGCTATGACGGCTATGAGCTGCCAAGTCTATCTCTATCCGGGGCCACCCTGCCAGGACTCAGATAGTATTAATTCATAATCCCAAAAGAAACACACAACAAATGGCCTATGCAATCAAAAAACATATATACCTGGCGCTTACTAGCGCTATTGCCCATTAAGATGCACCCCTAACCACCTATAGTAAGTGTTTGACCATCTCTTCTAGCAAGTCATCACGTCCTGGACTTGTCCCATCTGTCCTAAAACTCTCGCAAAAAAAAAAACGCGAACTCAGACAAACTTTTCGCGTGGTCTCATGTTGGAACCCTGGCGGCCTTTGTAATGGACAATCTCCACGTTGACCTTTAGATCGACAATCATATATACGCGAATGTAAAGCCGCATTTGCTTGTGCCAAATGTCACAACGGATACAGTTGCAATAAAGCATAATCAGCGTGGAGAACTCAGAAGCTCCTAACCATAGCAATCGTTAGAGAAACTGCTCGACCAGTCACCAAACGACTTTGGGCTAAACTTGGACCACGACTTCATCCAAAGGTTTCCCGCTCCAAAAATGGAGCAATGGAGTATATAATTGGCTGGAAGATGGGAGGCATTTTTCATGGCGCTCAGAAAATTAATACAAAACAGAACCCCGCGTCATCGACCCCGCCTTTCTTGTCGCCGTCCTGAACAGAGTGCGATGCTTATCTTCACAGCATAAGCCACTGTTCCGACACATTCACACCGGGATACCCGGTGAGAAGTGCAACTGGAGCTCGTTGTCCAATGCATGCTACTGGATCGAAAGACGTTGCTTATTATACGTATTGTTATTTGTTTCCTCAGAAATAGCTACAATCTGAAAATCTGGTGCCTTTTCGGTGCCTTCAGTCAAAATTCTAATCATACAAGACTGATCTTGCTGAAATTTGTACCCTCTGGCACGTACCGTGGAGAATATGTAAAACATGAAGCATTTGAAAGCCGCACTATTGCAGCTAGAAGTATGATGGCTCGCGTGAAAACAACATAATTGGCTGCAGTTGGTACGGAGGAGGTCGACCAAGTGCGAATTGACCTAGCAAATAGTTCAGTTTAGTACCTCCCCTTGCAGAATAGCATGCCTAAACTTCCCATTGGTCAACCGTCAGGAAAACACAGCAAGATTCGCCTTGCCACCACCTTTCGCTCCACCTTTGCCACCACCTTTGCCGCCTCCACCTGGCAAGGGCTGGCTGAATCATTAGAGCTTTTGGATGGAAACCGGATTCTAGCAGACCTCAAAGCCATCGAATCAATATTGCTGATCCCACTGCAGCACAATTATATTTCTACAGCAAGTCAATTCTGGAGCTCAAAAAACATTTCACGTGCAGTGCTGGGTGGAAATTGCTTCAATCAAAACCTTAACTTGATGTGTGCAAAGCCCCAAGCAAAGGCAGAGTACACCTGCATCCATCACTGAACGTGTGGGGAGTCACCAACACATGACAGAACTTGCAACAAATAGCGGAAAATTAGGCGATCAGTATGAACATTGTGCAAGGCCCGGGTTTCAGTTCTTCCATTCAAGTGACCCTCAACCGAATTGGATTCAGCTACAACCCGTGACCTTTGGGCTTGGCATTTCCTTTCTTGGAGCCTTTGGCACCTGAACCAACGTTCTTTCTGGAAGCAGCACGAAGCTGGTATCAAAAACTGCCACATTGGTACCAAGATGTACCAAGGCTGTTTGGATAGAGCCAATGTCAAGAAGTCAGAAGCTCGTCATGTATCAGGAATGATCAGGATAGATCACTTCTTCAGACTCGAGATACAATGTCAGCCGGAAATGATAGCACCCCCCAGTTACAGAAATCGCCTGGATCTGCCTTCAGTTTGCCCTTCTTCACACCTGCGGCTCCTGTGGGGTCACTGCCAAACAGCACGCCCTACAAGAATATCATCGATGAAGCAATTTGGTTAGTCACCTGTAAAGAGTTTAGCCCCTTTGAATTTTGTTGTGGAACTTCTTTACTTCTACATCTGCAGTCCGTTGCATTCATTCACCTGGCATCTATTCGCCGTTCCAAAACGCGCAAGAAACTGGGTGTGGCCATCTAATACGAGCCGGCAGCGCCACCTTTTCCCTTGCCCTTGCCCTTGCTCTTTGATTTGCTTCCTCAGGACCACGGGGGTCTATGTCTCATTCAGCTCTAACAGGTCTTGGGACAAGAAAATGGTGGACATCACAGAAGGATACAAGCAAAGACGACAACACCCGGCTAACCGCTTCATCCCACCAACATGTCCATAGAAGCAGCGACAACACAGTTTTGAGCTCCAGTCTTGTATTGTAAATGTCTGTAAGGCCTTCTCCACTCCAGGATTTTTCAAAATCAAGCAAAAGGTTAAAAGACAACCTGATTTCCAGGAGGTACACAATACAACAAAGAGTCTCCACGGTCAGAAAAGCCCTTCAGCAGAATATGATAGAATATGATAGAATATGATAGAACATGATAGAATATGATAGAATATGTATAACCACAACTGATCGAAATTCATTGAGATTCCATTTCCTGCAGGCTAGAGACGCTTGCCATGCGAACCGGCCTTTCCACGCTTGCCCATGGCTGCATAAGGTGTTCGGCCGAAGCATTCAAAATCGTTTGGTTGTTGCTGTCGTCTGTTGCTTGGTATCATTAGAGCAAAACGGCCTTTGCACCAAAGACCATACACAAAACCCAGGTTTGCCACTCTTTCTAAAGGCAAACCCAGAGTAGGAGAAATCGAGTGGAGCTATAGTTGAATGTATCTGTTGCCGTCAGCGGTTTGAAGCACAGGTTATTTGCGAAAACCTTCGACCTTCTGCTTATAGCGGGTAGCAAAAAGAAGATGCAGAAGTATACCAGTGACCAGTGAATACACGTGATAGCTGCTGAAAACCTCTTCCTGGGTTAGGGCTAGCCCTTCAATGGTTCCGCCCTCCAAAATGAGCAAGAAAAGAGAAGCGATTGGGAGATCACATGGACTGCTCTGAACTGAAGCTTTGTGTTCGAAGCTGTTTTCTATGCGAAACATGTTCCGACATGTTCCGACTGCAACAGCTCCAGTTGCAAACAATGGCAACGGAGGTGGGTACCGAATGCAGGATGATGAAGGCGGCACTGAAGGCCAGGAAATAGGGGTTGGTGTCCTTAGAGCTGGCTATCTGCCTCGATGGGCGCCACTGGACCCAATACTGCCCTCCACATCCCTCCACCATGTTGCAATGCATGGTAATGCATCCGAGGATCCAGGTAGAGTCGCTTGAGCATGAACCTGAAACCAGTTTTCATCAGTTTTCCCTTATCTTTTGTTCTAAGTCCTCACCTTGAGAAACCACATTGTTGGAATCTCTCTTCTTAACAACTACTACGTTACAACTAAAGTAAGTCTAAGTCCTGATCATTCAAGATTCATTGCTGAAACACATCCATTGCAATCCAACTTGACAGCTTTTAGAGGCGCCGAATTGTGACTTGTACTTTATCATAGTTCATCCATGTTCATCCAGACGGTCCAAGTGACTTTCAGCAAACTAATCCCGGGGCTCCCAGCGAATCACGCTGAGTGTCTGTAAGGCCATACTCGCTCTGTTGCATCCATTGTTCTGCCATCTGCACCTGATGGTGCCACGATTGCCATGGTGCAATCAAAGGCTTAAAGGTATCAACAGCTATCAACATGTATCAACTATCCCATCCAAAAAGCATCAAGCAACATGTTTTTGCACCTGGATGCTCCAGGAAAAGAGGCTCACAGCACCTTGATCGAGTCATGGTCCAGTGTCGGTTGATCATCTGAAGGTGCATGTTGAAGGTCGATCATGGAGGATGGTTTTTCATTGTGCCCTTTGTAGAAAGGAAATTGTATTTTAAAGATGTCAATTGAATCCGCCTTCAATTAAGTGCCGCGCTGTAGGAAAGAGTCAGGTTTAGCGTCCTGCCACTGCAATACACAGAAATATAAACACAAAATAGATCTCAATGAACAGTCAACGATGAGTTTACAAGGGGGGGACGATCACAAGCTAAGCGGAAATGCCAAAACAGCACAAATACTACCACGCTCACTACAATTAATAAGCGATTCGGATGGCAGGCTTATATAGGCTTATGTGGATTCTGCGTGGATCAATGCTAAAACTGGCGTCATTTCACGAGAATATATGCTGCTTTTGTGATTCTCGTCAGAATCATCAGAAGGCATTGGGTAGTGTGTCGCACACAGTGAAACAATCCCACGATAAGACTCTGAGTGTCTTTGGTTATGAATAGATAATTGACTGACTGAGAACAACCTCGGCTCTGTTTGCCATCATGTGGCATCTTTTGCCACTGCCAAAATCCACTTGAAGACTGAGGAGCACAGAATGTGTACATGGATTGCATGGATTGCAATATGTTTGTTGGATAATAGCCGCACTTACGAGTATTCAACACAAGACATGTTTTGCAAGGTGTAACAGGGTCCCAGGGTAACTCATTCTTCTACACCATGGCAAATGTAAGGACTAAACCATCCCTGAATTTTCCAAAACCGAGCGAAGTCCGGTGAGTTTGAGCAAAGCTCCTGTTCTGTGAAGTCTCATTCAACTCAAGGTAGTCCTTGCACATCACCACACAGTCCACTGTTCTGATTTATGAACGTATGTTCCGTTTCATTGAGTGAGTTTCTATAGAAAATGTTCTTCTGTTTTTGCTTCAACATGAAAAGACTCTGCTTGAACGCCATTTCAAGGTCCCTCCCTCTCAGTCTGAAACGTGTGGAAAGCGTTTAACTAGCTGGCAAGGCTTGACAAGCACCATTTGTTTTGAAATGTCTTCAATGGAACTCCAAATTGGGAACAACATCTCGCCATATAAAACATCTCTGTACTTTGATCAACAACAAAACATCTTCGCCACATGGACTTTGCTGGAGTTTCATTGTAATTTATGTATCTATACATATACGATTATATAATATATACTTTTATAATCTTTTATAGTTACCCATTGCTGCCATTGCTTTCCAAAGCAACTCCAAAGTTCTCCAAGTTCACCACCTTCTCCAGTAGCCAGAAATCCGAGATGAACAGCTGAGGCCTGAGATTTGCTGTAGATGCCCAGCTGGAGGATCAACCCTTGGTACACCCCGTTTAAATGCCCAGCATGGGATGGTTTTCGTTCATAACACGAATACAACTGACCACGATAGAATAGCATACAGCTATGAAGAGTTATGAACCATGCCATTGATCTTTGAAATATCCACATGGCCAAAACTCGTGCATCCGATTGCATCGATACCCTTCAACTGCTAGGATTCCTGCTGATACACCCCCAGGTCCGGAAACTTCTTTAGCCGTGCAAACGGGCCTTGCCTGAGCACGCAGAATACCGTGGAGCAATGAGCAAGGAATGTCCCAACCAATCAATTCCATGCTTGAACCCGTCATGAAGATAATTGCCTGCTGTCTTGTGAACAGCATGGGCGGGTCTTCTTGGATACCGGCTGTGAAGCTGCCTGTTGAAAGGCCTCTTGCATGAAGAACATTGGCAAATTGATTAAATCCAATGTTCTGCTGAGAAAGAGATCCAAGTCCACTCACTTGCAATTTACTCAAGTACACAGTTCAAATATGGGGTTACGGACTTTCAGCTGCAAAACAAACTTTCGGATTGGTGCAAAGAGAAACCACAAACACATGGGCAGGCAATCCCACCGTGTGATCCACCACTGGCCGGATGTCCAGCTTCGTCTTGAAGTAGGGCACCTGAACTGGCACCACACCAAGTGACTCAAGGAGGTCTACCGAAAGGCTTAACCCTTGTCCTAGTCATGGTGCTGAAGAAACAAATCTGTAAGAAGCAGGTGGACAAGAGACGCATCTGGTCCTACCTTGGCCGAGTGGTTCACCTGCACCTCCTGAGAAACAAGAATGGCCGAATGGTCTCTGGAATGAATGGACAATTGAAACATGACTTTGAGATAAGCACAGATGTCATTTCATTGATTGGCTGTCTACCGAAGTTGTAAGAAACAAATCTGAAATGTAACAAACTGATCCTGACATGATCTGACCACACATCCACAAAAGCTAGTCATTGAAAGCGCTTTGAGGCTTGCAATCAAACTTGGTGTTCAGGAGCGCGGCCTTGTACATGCTTATATATATATAAATGGTCTCAAGTCGTTGGTGAATTGGTGAATTGCGGATCGTGGGTTTTGCTAACGTTCCTTCAGAAATGTTGCCATCTATTTGTTGCACCAGTTTATTCATCAAATCCATCGATCGCCTCCTCCTCGCTGGACCACAGGCTTGATTCACCTGTACGCGGGGGCTAAAGGTGTTCTACAACAAGCCAACATGTCGGCCCAAAGATGATTAAACAAATTTAAACATGTTCATTGATCCACCACTGGTAAAGCATATGTCAGCTGTCTTCTGAACATCCAGAATCTCCTTTTTTGCCGTCGCGACGCACGGGAAGCTACCAAACGCGGCCACAAAACAGGCAGCGCTCTGGTGGTGCCACTTGCCTCCTTGGTGCTGGTGAGTGCAGTGGATGACGAATGGCATTGAGGGGATGACAAATTCTCCCAGAGAAGATATATGTAGTGACCAATATTTGGCAAATGATTGCTTTTGATAGCTGATGATGCGAAGAGACACAAAATGGACATAGAGAGGAGAGGGTTCCACCGGGTTTCACCTATCACTATCGCTGCTCTCCTGCAGCAAAGGAGTTTCCACACTGCAATCCCTGCATACACCGGCTGCAAAGCTAACACTAAGATACCGTTTCTTGCGGGTAGACAATGGTGGAGATTAGTATCTTCCTATATCATCCTATATCAGACTCTGTCATAATTGATCTATGTACCAATTGTTGTTTGATGAGATGATCAGGTCAAGTCTCATCATCTCACATTTTGACAGTTGCGGCCACGAGTATGTCAGCAGGACTCTTCCTGTCAAGTAAACCAGGAATGGAGGAAGCGCACTGCGCCAAGAGAAGTGTGTGCTCGAAACCAGGCTGCACCTATAAATAGAACACAACAAAACACGGTCTGAAAATGTATTCGAATATTTCGAATATCATACCTGCTCTGATTGTACAACATCCCTCCTTTTATTCAGATCGCAAACAATTGGTCGTCCGCGGAGTCCAGTACAACAATTGCCGGAGGGGGAAAATGTCCACATTGAAACGAATATGGGTACAACAGTTGTACAACATGGTACAACCAAAGAGGGACATCAGAAATTGACGGCACTCGACATTCAACATATACGCAACATACCTTGCACACATCATCACACATCCTACCTGGTCCTGCCTTGATTGTATTTAGAAACTGTCCTTCCGCAGCTCAGTCAGTTTCCGGTTCTTTGCAGTAGCTTCACCAACGGTGTCTATGGCAGTGTTTATGGCAGTGTTTATGGCAGTGTCCATGGCAGTGTCTATGGCAGTGTTTATGGCAGTGTCTATGGCAGTGTTTATGGCAGTGTTTATGGCAGTGTCTATGGCAGTGTCCATGGCAGTGCCTATGGCAGTGTCTATGGCAGTGTCTATGGCATTGTTTATGGCAGTGTCTATGGCAGTGTCTATGGCAGTGTCTATGGCAGTGTCTATGGCAGTGTTTATGGCA
>Ga0126342_10011305_pt1 | contig 15955 bp, 12 predicted proteins | sample Cyp1metagenome_FD_92528 | JGI IMG/M metagenome (GOLD analysis project Ga0126342, IMG submission 92528) | Coral microbial communities from Lord Howe Island, Old Settlement Bay, Australia - Cyphastrea 1 metagenome | ecosystem: Host-associated > Invertebrates > Cnidaria > Coral ... | reverse complement strand
ATAGATAAAGAGATAGATAGATAGATAGATAGATAAATAGATAGATAGATAGATAGATATAGAGAGATAAGATAGATAGATAGATAGATAGATGGATGGATAGATAGATAGATAGAAAGCTAGATAGATAGAATATAGATATAGATATACATATAGATATAGATATAGATGGAGATAGATAGATAGATAGATAGATAGATAGATAAGATAGATAAGATAGATAAGATAGATAAGATAGATAAGATCGATAAGATCGATAAGATCGATAAACTAGATAATATAGATAAGATAGATAAGATAGATAAGATAGATACGATAGATAAGATAGATAATATAGATAGATAGACAGATAGACAGATAGACAGATAGACAGATAGACAAACAGACAGATAGACAGATAGACAGATAGACAGGTAGGCAGATAGACAGATAGACAGATAGATAGATAGATAGATCGATAGATCGATAGATCGATAGATCGATAGATAAGATAGATAAAATAGATAAGAAAAGATAAAATAAGATAAGATAAGATAGATACGATAGATAAAATAGATAAGATGGATAAGATGGATAAGATATATAAGGTAGATAGATAAGATAGATAAGATAAGATAAGAAAAGATAAGATAAGATAAGATAGATAAGATAGATAAGATCGATAAGATAAATAATATAGATAAGATAGATAAGATAGATAAGATAAATAAGATAGATAAGAGAGATAATACATATAAGATAGATAAGATAGATAAGATAGATAAGATCGATAAGAAAAGATAAGATAAGATAAGACAAGATAGATAGATAGATAGATAAACAGATAGATAGATAGATAGATAGGTAGATAGATAGATTAGTTAGTTAGACAAATAGATATATAGGTTACATGAATACATGATTACATGATTACATAATTACATGATCTTACCATCAACAATGGTAGCTTTTGGTTGTAAGGTTTTTATTACCGAAGGTTTGGTTGATTCCCATTTTTGTCGTTTAATCCTCCCAATTTGATGGGTTCATACCTTCCACATTATTTGTGGGGGTGGTGCTCCATTGCAAAGGGGGGAGAGTGAACGTTGAAGAGAAGATGCAGCACAGAGGGGTAAAGCAACCAAATATATCAATCCAATGAAGTAATCTCACTGTCAAGAACTTTAGACCCTAAATCCAAAACCTAAAACCTAAATCTGACATGAAACCCTAAGTAAGCCTTGAAAGTGAAACTCATTATATAAAACCATGGTAAACAGCCTAAAAACCCTGAATGAGACCCTAGATACACCTTAAACAAACCCTAAACAAACCCTAAAGAGTTGGTGACATGATAAACCTCAGTCTGGGCGGCACCCCCGGGCCTGGGGGTATTTATTTATTTATGTACTTGTTTACTTATCTATTTATTTACTTATATATATTATGTATATTGATATAATATGATATATATATATATATATATATATATATATCATATATATATATATATTTGAGGGGATGACCATCCATAACAACCAGCTATTTTGATGTACATAAACAGAAGGGATTAAAAATGAGTGCTTCCATTCCCATGGCCCACTGCACCATGGCACACATAGGCAAACTGGATCCAATTTCGGTCATGGACCGCACTCTCTCCACTTCAAAGAGCTCCTCTGAGGCCGAGAAAAGGATGTACCTCTGACCACGGGAGACCGGCTGCAGGAGGCATGAAGCGGATCCGTGGCATTGATCGATTTCTGGGATACACACAAAAGAGAGGCGGACCAAGAAGGATTGGGATACTTCCCAGAAGTTCACCGTAGGACATGACTGGATTTCAGAAAGGATTCTTTCACGTAAAATAATGTAAAATACATAGGGAGATTCAACAGAAAAATGGGCACCTGCAGCGCGATGCAATCTTAATTTGAATAAAACCAATATTTTGGGATCTCTAAGGCCCGCTTGAACTCGTCATAACTATATAACTGGTCTCTTTCTATGCCCGTCCTGGCCCGGTGGTTGAGAGGCTGGGTTCTTCGAATCGGGTTCCAACTCTGATGCCATGAATGGCATCAGCGTTGTGTTTTTCACTAGTCAAGGCGACCTCCGCGCTCTGTTGGTTGCCAGAAATTTCACCTGGCAATTTCTTGCTACTTTGATAATCTTTATATAAACATTTAACTCATGTGAAAATCATACGCGTCCAATGAAAGTTGGGATTTTTTCCATTCTGGAAAATACATTTAAGCAAATGGTAGCCTGAAATCATTAGCCCTTTTCATGGAAGCACGCTAATCCCATCTCAAGGCCAGAGGCGCCCAGGCATTGGCTCCGAGCTGAACTTCCAGTCCTGCACGGCTACCCCGGGTACTCCGCCATGTTTGGTCGCAAGTTCCATAGAGAAAATCTGGGACAATGACGAACGTCTGAAACAACAACATCATAAAACAGCTCAATTTGTTCCGAAATACTTGTTGGTGATGTATAGAAATATATTTTCGTCCAAATATCCATAAAAATGTTGGTTTGGAAATACCTATGGAGTTACTCTCAACTCTAGTTTATCTATACAATATACTATAATAGTAAGTACAGTAATTTTGCTATCCTTCTATTATGGATAATTTCCATACACAGAAGGAGTTCCTCATCTTGACACACCATGGGTTGTTCCCAAATCCAGTGGCCTATCATCGAAAAACCCTCACTTTTTCCTGGCCATGAATGCTTGGTTTTATTCCCTCAAGTGGATTTTCCGGTTGTTTTTATTTCAATACAATTGGCCACAGATATCTAAAAATCATGTCTCATATTGCCAAATATACCCAGTTGAGTGGTTTCAAATCCATCTGTTTGATGGTTAAGCCGAGTTAAACCCCGCATTATTTAGATTTTCAGCGACGTATGGTGGTGAATGAATTTGATGTAATCTTCCGAGGGGAACAAAAACCGGGCGGAGGGGATGGGTCAGAATCTAAAATACCATATTTGGGGATATTTCGGGGGTATTCAAATCCATGACTACCAGCTATTTTGGTGAGAACAACTAGCCAAATGCAGGTTATCAGCCAGAATGGCTGAACCCAGATTATCATAGTTATATATCATCCAAAAAGATGCTGTTAGATGCTATTGATCTTGGATTTGTTGAAGGGATCCAAAAAAAATAAAACATATTCCTTGTATATAGATTCCCCAGATGGTGGATTCACTGATGGGAGTGTAAAACATCATCTTCAGACAACCCAGGTATGCAATAATCAGCCCGACATCATTTTCAACTAACACGACTCTCCTATTGAAGTTGCCATTTCACTTGGGAACTAACCCTTTTTCAGACACACCCAATATCATGTCAAAGTTGGTTAGTTCATGTTAGTTCCGTCCCTTTTATCCCCATCTGTATCATCATTAATATTCCTATTATATCCCTGTTGATATCCCATTTATTTGATATCCTATGATATGTCCATGAAATCCCATTGAAGTTGATGATATCTCCCATGAAGCCCCCATGAGATCCCCCATGAACTCCCAATTTCTTGCATGATTTTTCCATTTGGAGGTTCCCAAAAATGGGGGTACGCCTAGTTCTCATCCATTTAAAGATGAAATTTCCATGAAATAAACCATCCAGCTATTGGGGTACCCATATTTTAGGAAAGCCCAGATGATAAATGGTGGTGAATGGTGATGGTGATCATTCAGCCATCTAACAGTTAACAATCCAAACTTTATGACTCATGGTGTTTTTTTGATTATCATTTAGCCATCATTTTAACAATCCAGCAAGGAGACTTAGGATGACTATGGATGACTATAGCTGGACTGAGCTATAATTCAGCTGGATGGACTATGGGGTTATCATTTATCATTTATAAACCATCCATTTCTATTGGGACTATGGAACCCCCCATTTCTTTCACCGGCCCCCCGGGTTGCCAGGGACCTGGCCAGGTCCACCAGGTCCCGGTCGCCTGCACCGCCAATTCGCTGACGGAGAGGTTGCCCAGGCCGCGGTCCTGTGAGGTCATCAGGCCGTAGGTCAGCCTGAGCCGTGGAGATTCTATGGTTGGAATCTATATTAATTACTGATCTATTGGAATATATATATATATGTATATATATATATCATCAAACATTATATATTGTATATAAATATATATTGGAATCTATATATGGATGTTTATATCTTAGAGATTGGATTACTGTATATTGGTTGTGGATATTCTGATATACCCTAAGGAACTTTCAATCAAATCGAGTGGACAATACTGGTGTTAAATATTATAGAAGTAGAAATTGGGTTTGGAAAGGGAATAAAGTGGAATTGTATGTAATTGTGATAGTTTAGAGTTAGAATGGGATTATACTAAGGGATACTAAGGATTTGTACATGGGACTTAGAATGAGACCATCGAGTGTATTTACAAACACTTACTACTAAAGGGACTACATTTCACCAAATGAACTCCGATCGGCAAGGTCTGAGGGTTCAAAAGAAAAAAACTCAGTTGGGTTGGGTGGGAATGGGCACACATCTAAGATTCAGGAGACTACAAATGGACTCGACACTTTTAGTAGATTTTAGTATCAGACACTATCGAACTCATACTAGTTAGATGGAGGGAATTTTGAGAGGTCATCATCAGAAGTTTTGGTGGGAAAGAACGCTGTTATCAAGCATCCTTTACCAGTTGGATAAATTCTATGTAAGCACTAAATAAACAAAAACATACAAAAACAACATTGATGAGTCGTCCCGCACATCTTCGGGGAAAAAAACATTTCACAAGAATTGTTTTTCTGTCAGCAAAGACTATCATATGGATGGGAAACTCTTGCAGCTACTTAGCTCCCCAAATAGGGGAATATGGATGCCCATAGATCCTTACCTCAACCTCCGAATCACTGGATAGAAAGTGTGCATCAAATGACATCATCATTCATCTTCGGAGTCACACATCTACATAAAACCATCCATTTTTTCAATACAACTGTGGTCTTTACTCAGTAGTTGCAGCCTTTTTTCTATCTCCAGGGTCCATTTTCAATGGTATCTGATTGCTGCAACGGTTCTATCCCCATGTTTGATCCTGATATCATATCTTATTGTCAAGCATTTAATGGTTGTTACTGTTGGATTAAGAAATGGATTTGCCAACAAAATGGGGCGTACCCCAAACATGCAGTTCCAGTGGAAGTGATGAAAATCAAATCTGTTGTATTTCCGGTAGCCCGTTTTCACGCCAACCCATGTATCTACTTTGATTTCATCATATTTCATCAACCTGAAATAAAACCATTTGGGATAGGTAATGATAGCCTCCGATTAGTGTGATGGTACCTTATTGTTTTCCCTTCCTAATTGAGCGTCTTGCTGATTGGGGGGAGGCTCTATTGTGAGAAGTTTTTTCTCAGATCCATTTTTTTTCAGGAGGGAAAAATTGTTCAATGAAAAATGATTACATAATTAATTACACTTGTTTATTTACACACCTGGTCAATTTACTTTAGAAAGCCATATCCATGTTAAAGCCTTGAAAATGCAAGGTTCCCAAATAATTAGATGCCTTATTAGGCCCATATTAAAAAAACAGCACCCAAACAATGTTTCAAGCGGGTACCCCATGAGCGACCCAGATCCTCAATAATGTAATTGTTTCGATGGTACCCTATTGTGCACAAACACTTTTGGGGTGAAAAAAACAAAAAAACTTTTATCCACCTTTCTTTGGGTAAAGCTGATCCATTTACTTTAAAAAGCCATATCTATGATACAGCCTTGAAAATGCAAGGTTTGCCAAATAATTAAATGCCTTATTAAGCTCTTATTAAAAACAGCACCCAAACAACTGTTCAAAGGGGTACCCCATGAGTGACCCAGATTCCAATCATGTAATTGTTTCGATGGTACCCTATTGTGCACAAAAACATTTGGGGTGAAAAGACAAAAAACTTTTATCCACCTTTCTTTGGGTAAAGCTGGTCCATTTACTTTGGAAAGCCATATCCATGTTAAAGCCTTAAAAATGCAAGGTTTGCCAAAAAAAGCCTTATTAAACCCTTATTAAAGAAACATCACCCAAACATTTTTTTCAAGGGGGTACCCCATGAGTGACCCAGATCCTCAATAATGTAATTGTTTCGATGGTACCCTATTGTGCGCAAAAACTTTTGGGGCATTTTTCTAATTTATATAAAAGAAAAATCCATTGAAATGAAAGTGAATTGATTTCAATTGAAATTCTTTCTTATCAATAGATTTCCCTGAGGTTTAAAAGGAAAATCAATTGAAAGTAGATTCAGTTGAATTAAAAGTAAATTGATTTCAATTGATATCCTTTCTTATCAATAGATTTCTTTTAGATTGAAAAGGAAAATCATTGAAAGTAGGTTCAAATGAATTGAAAACAAATTGATTTCAATTGAAATCCTGTCTTATAAATATTGTTTTTTTAAGTTTAAAAGGAAACGCAACTGAACGTAGATTGATTTCAATTGAAAGCCTTTCTTATCAATACATTTTTTCAAGTTTAAAAGGAAAATCAATTGAAAGTAGATTCAAATGAATTGAGAGCAAATTGGTTTCAATTGAAATCGGTTCTTATCAATAGATTTCTTGGAGGTGTAAAAGGAAAAGCAATTGAAATTAGATTGATGTCAATTGAAATCCTTACTTAAGTTGACTATCCTAAAAAGTGTTGAGGGAGGGGCACAGAAAATGCCGAGTTATTGAGCAGCCTAAAATTCTTGGGGGGGCCCGGCCCCACAAATCGGAGCCTAACATTACCCTGTTTTGATATATGATATATGGTGATGTCGCAATGAGGTCCTTACCAAGAAGTATTGTTCTTTTCGGCTTTTTCGGGATTTGTGACCAAACGCTCTACTTCCACTGCTTCATCGAAGAGATCCAGCCGATAGCAAGTTAAGAAAGTCGATCCTGGAACCCGAACAACCGTAAAGAAATGTTTGTTGCTGTACTCCCTGCACCCTACACAAATTGTTGTTTGGGGTTGGAGGATTGGCTTATATTGGGATCTTGAAGTTTCTCTCACATGTCAGCGCCCAATGCCATGAGTCATTCACCTAGGACCTGACATCACGTTCCAGTCAAAGGCGAAGTCCTACAACGAAGACATGTTGATAAAGTTTCGCCCTGACTATCGAATTTGCAATCACCACCTAGTTTTGTCGGAACTTAGGGTAGTGCAATTCGTTGGTTCATGAAAAACAATCCTCGTAAATATGACAAATATTGTCATATTTCAATATATTTGAGTCATTTCAGGGTGCAAAGGCATATTTCCAGACTCACTCATTGTGACCGGCACAAATAGACAAGGATCTGGGTTTCAGCATTGTGAAAGATGACGAACGCCTGGTTCCCACCACCTGGCAGAAACCGTGCATGTTTCTTCCAAACCCTCTGTGCATGTAGGATTACAATCTAGATACCAATCAAAAAAGGTATAATAATTGTAATCCAAAAAAAACAGAGAACAACATTTTGCAATTATTTTGGAGGGACCTGACTTTTCTATCTTTTTGGGGCTTACTGTAAGGTACACAATGGCATAGAAGTTGGTTTTCCCCACCTTACAATCCGCATTGTTTCTGGCTAAGTAGTCTAACCTTTCAAATTATTATTTCGATCATACTCCCATCATAGAACTCCACTGGACAAGTTGCGCAAACGTGACCTTCCCTTCAGCCATTGTGGAGTTTGTTGACCCATATCAATCATATCCCTATTGTAAGGCATCTTTATCCAATTGTCAATTATCATGTCCATTATGGTGATGTATGGTACTATGGAATCCAGTTATCTCATGTCCTATTATATAATAAAAAACAACTGAAAATATGATAAGAGGTCCATATTCCCATGATCATTGTAATATATTGTAGTAGTAACCTATGGATACCTATGGTAACAATGGTAACTACATCCCCATCTCATCAGCATCGATAAGTCGCAAAAAAGTCCCAGCTGCAAAGCGTCTCCTTCACCTCCAACATGGTCTTCGACAGAGGCCGCAGCAAGAGACCAAAGGGGAGCCACATGGTACAGAAGAGCATCAGACCTGAGGCCGGACCCATCAGTGCGTTGATGAATTGCCGTGAGGACCAAAAAATATGGGGATCGAAAAAGGTTCGAATCAAGAAAATTTGCTCGAAACTTCAGTGGGAAGAGATGGGATTTGACAAGAAATCATGAGGATTGTAGCAGCTGTAGCAACAACCAGGACCTTTGAAAAGTAGTGCCAGTGATTTGATCAACAGGTCCGGGGATTTGATGAGTTGGTTACCAGCGACAAATATTTGGAGTTAGTTTATGGACAGGGTTTGATATACAGTAAACTGAGCAGTGATTATACCGAATTATGCCTGACCATAGCTGTTCACCATAGATGATGGTCATTATACAGGTATACCATCATAATCCACCATTATGAGCTGTTATATGACTGTAATTGTAATTGATGTATTTACGGTATCAATTCATGTAACAGCCATAGCTATCCACCAGGGAAAACAGCTGTCTACTAAAGTTTCTTGGGCTCGAATGATCGCCCTCGGGCCGCCCTGGGTATATAAGAACCCTGGCTAATAAGTCCCCGATCTGCGGGTTATTCCATTTATATAAATGAATTGTAGCTATGATGTACTATATGATTCCTAACCAGTTAATAGTAATATTGTAATACAAGGGACAGTTACTTAATAAACATCAAATCCGGTTTCTTGATAAATCACTATGATAATCCTCCAAGTATCCCTTGACCGTTCAGGACACGGCACACTGAACACTGGACTCCCACTGACTTCTGCGTCGGCTGTATGTCACCGTCAGAGGGGCCAAGCTTTGAATGCCATGCTGAAACTTCATGGGTGTCAGTCCCAGGAACAAAAACCTGGCAATGGCATATTGATTGTATCATTGGGTATCATTGGGCAATATTATATCATTGGCCCATAACAATATATATAATTGTCATCATCATACCCATCATATTGTTATTGTATCATTGGGCAATAATATTATGGGACAATAATATTATGGGTATGATACAATGGTACAATAATAATGGCAAATATATTATGGGTATTATTATTAATTATTAATATTATGGGTATGATGATGACAATAACAATAGTCATGCAAATAATAATGACGCGGTTGGGTAATATAATAGAGAGCGGGCAATAGTGGGGGGTGGGTAGAATAAGAATACTGTAACATTCTCTACGAGGTTTTGAATGATAATGATTCCAAAGCTTAAGCTGGGCAAACAACATAATATCTGAAAAGGGTGTGACATATTAACACGTTTAATAAAGAAAGGTAATATGTTGCACGTTAATATTAATACAACATATTGCCGTTCTCAAGAAAGGTTACCCATTTTGCGAAGAAAGGACTAGGATGAACTATCCTGGCAATCAGCCCTAAAGGTACTTTCACGCAGTTAGCTGAGACAATCCTAGTTTTTCAAGTGGTTCATGCTTAAGTACTGACCAGGCTTTGTGCAAAAGACCCGTATTCAAACAGTGGTAGGGTAGTCAGGAAAAGAGTTCATGTACAGTAAAAAGAATCAACTTCCGTATCAGGGAAAAGCCGAGGGCAACTCCAAACCGTTTGAGCTGCCCATTCAATGCATGGTAGCCGCTTTGGAACATCATCAGTATGGGAGAAAAACACACGAATGAAACCAGCAATGGGATCCAATTGGGAGTACATTTGATTCAACATTTTGACCTCTTATCTGTAGTTCCCCGATCCTTTGGTGGTGAAATCATGTGAAATCCCTATTTTCCTTGGTGAAATTCATGGATCTATGGCTCCTCATCCCAGCCCGACCAAGGCACTCATCCACGTCCAGGATGGCATTGAGAGCTACGGCGTTCAGCATGAGCTCCTTAAACTCGGAGAAGTTTTGATGCTACCCCGCCGCCACTGGAGTGATTGAAATGAAAAGAACCATACCATTGGGACACTTTCAAGAAAACACATATATAATTATATATATATACATAGTGTGTATATATATAATTATGCTATGTATTATGCTGTATTATATATATGTTATTGTTTGTTCAGCAGCTTATGCCTTACACCCATTTTTGGGACTCTGGGATGTGATGGTGAGAAAATTGTTTATATAAGGATGGCCGTCCAGGACTTAAAACAATACCTTTCTCCGACCTGAAATTCCTGAGAGTGATTGGAGTGATGACACATCTCACCATAGCCAGCTTTGAACATTACACATGTAAAAGAACAAGGCTTCTGACACTCAAATAGGGCAGGTATGGTAGGTCTTTTCTGTGACCTACCAAACAAATAAGAATAGGAGTGGTAATAGTAATAAGATGGAATAAGAATGATAGTGATCATTTGGGTGACCGCAAAAGGTTTGTCTGTTGATTCGGCAATCAGAAATTTCAAGTTGATGTGAAATTAGATTCAAGGAACAAACATCAACCAACCTAAACAGGAAAACCTGTATATATATATATGTATGTGCTTAAAACTGTTTAACGGTTCAAGGTTTCCAAAAATCTTGGTATCATTCTGCCATTGTTCCGGCTTTCCAGGATTTTTCCCACCTTTTTTCGGTCAGAGCTCCGAGATCGAAGTGGTCCGCGCCAACCAGGAGATCCCCGCGAGGAGTAAAACCGTTGCAACCGCCAGGCGCGTGAAATAGGTGAAGAGTAGCAGACCAAAGCGACCAAACGAGATCCTGAAAACTGGACATGGTTAGGGAACAAATCGCTGTTAAGGATGAGAGTACCTGAAGATAAAGACATATCTGTACATGTACAATATAGTGTATAGTGGAGATTGGTTGAGTACATAAATAAAACACAAAAATAAATATGTAATAAAATATTATAAAATACAATACAATACATTGTGATGGAAAAAAAACTATAAACAATAAAATTATACCACAATATACTACAATATCAAACAATATAATAACATCTAATATAATAAAACTCCATATGATAGTATACATAATAATAATAAAACTCAATATGATAGTATACATTATACAATACTACCAGTCAATGTGATTCAACACACAAAAATACAGCAATACAATAAAACATTATAATGTACAATAGTACGCTACCAAATACCAAGAAAACACAGCATAAAATACAATACAACATACTGTAATACAACACAAAATGACAAAAAACCTAATATAACATAACATATCAAATGGTGTAGTGAAATAAACATATACGATAAACTAAACTACAAAATAATATACTATGACATAATATAATACTATGTAATACATTGTAAAACATGTAATACAATATACCGTAAAATATATCATATAACAAAATGACGTGTTAAAATGATGTGTATGATTATAATATATTTTTTATTTAAGACAATATCATACAACCAAAAACTATCATACCAGCAAATACAACAATAAAATACAATAACACAATACAATACAACACAACACAACACAATCCGATACAATACAACACAACTAAGCTAACATAATATGATATACTACGTAGAATATAGTGTAATTGTATGTAATTGTAGTGTCATATCATATAATGTATTGTAATTGTAATATGATGGAAATACATATTTGACATAAACAACGCCATCTGGCCATCTGGCAATCAAATCTGCCAATGGACAATCACGATTTCTATCTATCCGTAAATTGCTTTTCTTTAAAGAAACACATGTTCATTGACCTTCCGCAAAATCCATTGCCATTTCAGGTATCTAAACTGGACGTACTGTACCATATAAAGCCACCCTTCGAGGGCATATTATATAAGTTGCTGAAATGGACACTGACAAAACCCGTGTTTCAAAAGAAAAATCAACTGCCCTTGGATGCATACCCCTCATATGTCTCAGTAAGGAAGCAGCAGTAAGGAAGCACCATTCGTCTGTAGGCATGTGCAGAAATCTCAAGGCAATATTGAGGACGAACCAAGGCAATAAGAGGATTATCTTACGACTTACGACAATCAAACCCAAATATGACCACAGTATACCACAGTATAACCTTTATATAGGGCAATAGAGGAGGCAGTGGGATCATGATCCCGTTGGGAACATTTAACAATGTTTGAAACCACCAACTACGGAATTAACTGTAGTAACTATAATCGGTTCCTAGATTTTGCGAAGATATTTCCAACTAGTAGTAGATGGAATCCATGTAATATCATGTAACTAGTAAATCTAAAATTAGGGCTTTCAAGAGATTGTCCAAAGTCGCTGCCATCTTAGACAGCGGACCACTGGGAGATCAGAGGTTCATTTGGCCATGGTCCCATGGCAAAAGGAGCTACATACCCCCGATATTCCATGAGTTTTCAATGCTTATTTATGGACATAAATATACATCAATCATCCATGTTTTTTCCATGTGGGTGTTGTGCAGTTTTTGATTAGATCCATTCAAAACCCATATGAATCCCGCTACCCTGATCAAGAAATTGGTCCCTTAGTCCCCCCTCCCACAACTGTCCTGTAGAACGTTCCCTCTTTGAAAACCGTCTTTTTCGCCCTGGGAATCTGACAGGCAGCGGCCAGGGACAGGGAGATACCGCGGAACTCCTTGTAGACACAAAGGCTCCACAACAGAATGCAAAGGACACCTGGGAGGCTGGTGCCGAAGTTGAATGACATTTCTTGTCGAAAAAAAAACTTGTTCGCACGATGCTCTTTGAGGCTCTCCGTAAAGTGGAGGAGACACCTAGGTACGGCAATTTTAATGCGACAAATGATCTGAGGTTTCTACACCGTTGGACAAAACAAACAGTCGTTTTCCATATTTTTTCCCACATTTTCCCACCATGTTCACCAAGGATCAGAGCAGCAACCCCGGTTGAAAGGTGGGCAGTTCAAAGTTTGCACCATCACCAGTTGGAAAACCCAAATAACCTGAGGATCTGCATCAAATCCATGTGGGTCATTTCTTGGGATGGAGAATAAACAACATTTGGGACCACATCATGAGATGTTTCGTGGGATGGTAAGCAAGTTGAGAACCATTCAAACCAACCACTTTTGTGGATAGAAAAATGAAACAATACATCAGCTCCAGATATTTTAGGATCAAACGTTAAAAAGACTGAAGCCACCAAATCGAATAGCTATTGATCTGCCGCACCAAGGTTGCTTGCACTGTGGACAGGATCAATGCACCATCTCCGCTGCACACACGAGTTACCTGTAGCTCGAAATCTTCCCAGCTGGGAAACCACTGAAATGCAAGTAGCAACGGTTTCAATCATGGTTTTCCATGGTTTTTCACAGTTAATTAGCTTTGTGGAAGCTACGCTACGCATGCCTTTTGGCAGTCGGATGGTTTTTCCCCCCAACAAGGTGAATCCCCCAATACGCGCCACTGGAAGTCCATGGGTTTTTCCGACGAATGACTGGAGAATCATACCACATTTGACACATGTTCAAACTTTGAAACCACCAACCAGCGGAAACATCAGATTGACCACCATCTTTGCCAATCAAGATACCAAACTGGTCTGTGCCAAGTCCATGTACTTGTAGTCATGGGCCACACTGGTGCGCCAAATCTCTGCGTTCTCCTTCTCCTCTGAAAAGTCCTCCCCCATGAATCCGTCGGATAACAAAATGCCTACAGCGTGGAGGCAATGGCTTCAACTTCGTGGAGCAATATCCCCATTCAAGAAACATTCAGCGGATTGGTTTAAGGGAAAATTTTCAGGAGCCCCCGCATACTTTCTGGGAAAAAACCATGGTTTGCTCTAATGTTCCCTTTCACCAATCCATTGAACCATAGCATCTCTCAGTTGGTGTCCTGTTGGAAAGAATAGAGGGGCCGGTTGGACACCCGATCGACGCATCGACCTTCATCTACCGACCCAAAAAAACCATTGGGTTTCCAACCCATCAAAAAAGGACATCTATGGTACAGAAAGTCAATGGGAAACATTGCTCGTATATAATTATACATATAATATCATATATATATATATATATATGTGCGCGTGTCTGTGTCTATCTATATATAAGAACTATCTAAGAATATACTGGCATAGTATAGCTAATTCTACGTTCTTTGGAAACTAGATCCACCTTTCACCCCTTTCTTTTTCACCGCCTTCCGTTGCGCCTGAGAACATGACCTGCATCCCGCAGTTCACCAACAGCAGCAGCACCGCGTAACCGGTGTCGAACCTGCCTGCGTCCACCAGGCCGAGCACCTGGAGCCACGAACAACAACAGACGGCTTATTTATAGGGGCAAATACAGAATATATATTATGTTTTGTGATTGTATGTCATATGTCTGTATGTAGTATATATATACACATATACGTAAAAATACAAGTAGACATTGTTACGTATACAGTATTTGGATCTTGTGATTGTCAAGTTGATGATATCATGGGGACCTAACCTCCCTGTTGTGGTTTCCAGTTTTGGTGAAACTGGGGCACATCAAACAACTCCCTGGTCACGGCCGAGAACACAGCAGAGAGGTACCAGTAGGTCATTGGCCAAAACCATTTGGATCAGTCGGTCTTTGCTTAAATCCTGATGTGAATGTCTTGTTGCTTTTTGATTTCGGGTAAACTAGCGTAGATGTAGAACATGTATAGTTTCCCTCGGAAAATCATCAACAAACATCTTCATCTTTTGCACATTTATAGGCAAATGTACCCTCAGGTATCACTGGTTCCATTTCGGTTCATGAACTTCCGAGGCGCCATGGGAATGCTCCATGCGCTATCCTCAAAGTGGACCTCCACCTCTTCCAGACCATCATCGAAGACGGCCGCTTCATTCACCTCGCAGGGAAATCTCTTCAAGGTCTGCAATTCAAAATGTGGGTTTGTCTAAAAATAAGGTACTCCCATCTCTCAATTCCAGGGGATTTATCAATAGCTGTTGGGTACCTCATTTTCAGACAAACCAATGTTTCTGAAGAATCGCACATAGTTGTTGTCATAAAGTGTTGCAACATGTTGAAATTCTGACTTCATGTCATTTTGGCTGGTAAAATATTGATTCAACCATCACTCATGGGGCTTAGTGATCGTCGTTCGAAGCCGTTGTATGTCATCCGAATGACAAGTTCTATCAAGGAACTCAGGGATGGTATGGGAAGTGACCCTACCAAAATGATATCAATCAAACTGCGATCTGTCTTTGCCCCAGATACAATAATATTACCCTCTTTTTCAAGGCTAAGACTGAATCCATCAACAGTTTATCATTCAGCAAGGTTAAACGACATGATGTGTTAGGCCAAGGCCCGCCGTATCGGCAGGCATATCAATCTGCAGATTTGTATCTGTTGCTTGAAGCTCATTGGTTTCAGCTTCATGAGCTTGTCTGTTCCTTGGGCCAGGGTGAATCTCACCCAGATTGGTATCAAACAAGCGAGGAATGGGAACAATCAGAACTTTGGGAAAAAAAACCTTGGAGTAGTAGTAGTAGTAGTAGTAGTCGTAGTAGTAGGAGTAGCAGTAGCAGTAGCAGTAGCAGTAGCAGTAGCAGTAGGAGTAGGAGTAGGAGTAGGAGTAGTAGGAGTAGGAGGAGTAGGAGTAGGAGTAGGAGTAGGAGTAGTAGGAGTAGTAGTAGTAGTAGTAGTAGTAATAGTCGTAGTCGTAGTCGTAGCGGCAGTAGCGGCAGTAGCGGCAGTAGCGGCAGTAGCGGCAGTAGCGGCAGCGGCTGGCAGCGGCTGGCAGCGGCTGGCGGCAGTGGCAGCGGCAGTGGCAGCGGCAGTGGCAGCGGCAGTGGCAGTAGCAGTGGCAGTAGCAGTAGCAGTAGTGGCAGTAGTGGCAGTAGTGGCAGTAGTGGCAGTAGTGGCAGTAGTAGCAGTAGTAGCAGTAGTAGCAGTAGTAGCAGTAGTAGCAGTAGTAGCAGTAGTAGCAGTAGTAGCAGTAGTAGCAGTAGTAGCAGTAGTAGCAGT
>Ga0126342_10011304_pt1 | contig 15955 bp, 13 predicted proteins | sample Cyp1metagenome_FD_92528 | JGI IMG/M metagenome (GOLD analysis project Ga0126342, IMG submission 92528) | Coral microbial communities from Lord Howe Island, Old Settlement Bay, Australia - Cyphastrea 1 metagenome | ecosystem: Host-associated > Invertebrates > Cnidaria > Coral ... | reverse complement strand
ATCTGTGTGCGAAAAAGAAATCCAGCTGATTGCCATCATTTGTTTGTTTGATTTTGTTTGTGGGACTCAGAATTTGGTTTCATCATTTGATTTTCAAGAGGGTCATTTGGACAACCCTGTTGTATATCCCACCAAGATTCAATACGCTTGTATTGGAAGGGAATTCACAAAGCAGCACCATCCTAATATGATGATCCAACTTGACCAAATACGTCATATTTTTGGAATGGGTTCATTGGCTTCGAAGAACCAACCAGTCCAGGCCATCCCGCAATTCTATCAATATAAAAATTATAGAAAATTCATATGTGGGGATAGTTTCTTTAAAGGAAAGTCGAAAACCTGCAATTTGTCCCTTTCCACATTGGATTCCACCAATCCATTTTTCAAAACGGACAAAAATGCCTTGGGACAGACCCATTCGGCTCAAGTACTTGGGCCACAAACGGTGTGGCCCCTTTGGAGCACGCCACCACGAACGCGCCCAGACCCAACGGTGGCATCTGGTTGGAGCTGTGAGGCCAGGATTTGGGGAGTGGCCGTTGGTGGTCACCTTTTTTGGGGCTGCTATGATACCCTCTGGTAATGACTAACATAGCTATTGAAAATGGCCATTTATAGTGGATTTACATGGATTTACCCATTTAAAAAGGTGATTTTCCATAGTTATGTTAGTTTACCAGAGGGTACCATGTATTACCGGATAGCTCCAGAGACCGAGACTGTAAGGGATGGATCAGAAGGGTCCAAGTTCGCCTTCGAAACGCTGGTGACATGTAACGTATTGGATCTGTTTGGATCTAAAATAAATATATATATAATATATTTATATATATAATATATATATAATATATAATATACAATAAATAATATATAATATAATAATTTAATATATATATATATATATATTGTTGCCCATATCCGGAAGAACCCGGTAACTCAGCATATTTATCTCGTAACTAATCCAATTGAGGGTGTATACAATAATAGATTCAGAATACAATAAGCTCCTGATGATGGTCGCTTTAGGGAGCCATCCCAATGGCCGACCCATCACACATCCTGTTGGCCATGGCTTGGTGATTTAAGTCTTACCATTTCGCCATGTTTCTGCATGTTCGTGATGGTTCGCGTGTTATTTTGTTCGTAATCAAGTGTGTATATATATATAATTATATATATACATAATATGCATCCATCTCCAATGTTATGATTGTTTAATGCCCGCTTCATCATGCTCAGTTGGACTTGTTTCGGCAAGTTTTCTCATGTCATTCTCCATCTCCCAACATGGCGGCATCACAAGGTGATTAGTGCAGTGCCTAGACTCACCAGACCATGACCGAAAAGGAGATGGACTTGTCAGGTGGGGGGTTGCAATGGCCCGGCTGACTGGTTTCAGATATGTTCAGCTCATGATACTGCACGACCTTTGATGGTTGAATCGAAAGAATGGGATAGGCCACCTATCGACTGGTGTAGGATTTTTTCCATCAGTATTTCATGGTTGTTCTTTTGGTTTGAGATATATAATGATCCTAAATTTCCCGACTTTTTGAAAGCATGTGGTCAAAAGTGGAGGAAAGGGTTTTGAAGATTTTGGAGTCAGTACGATGCATTCTGACTTTCGCTACTAAAAACTCTTAGGTTTGTCGGGTCAGCCATATTTTGTGGTCAGTGATTGTCCTCTGAAAAAATCCAGCATACGACTTTTCTTCTTGAAATACCAATGACATCCAATGACTCATGTTAGGGCTGGGCTAATTGTGGAGTATCAGTACTACTGTAGGTTCTCGACCCACAATTTAGCCGTGTGGTTTCGTTAGCATCAGGTTAACATAAATGTCGTTTTCGCCACAGCGAAGGCTGAAAAAACAGCACTTTGCAAAATTGGAAAACTACTTTTTTGACTTCATTTCTTCAACTTGTGGTGCTGGGAATACATCCCTTCTTATGACATAGTAATCTAGTCCGTGTGCATGAACTTCACAACCATTCTACTGACGTAACATGATCCATCTTACATGATCCGTCAAATATTTGAACGCATCGACGACTGGATATGCAAACTTGAACTAGTAACTAGGGTGGGTGAAGGCTATATCTCAGATTTTTCGCCCCATGAATACTCCTTTTTTTTAATATATATATAATACAAAACATATTATCATCTATATATACCATTGGACAGCCAAAATTATCAGACTATCCAGAAATTCATGAAGTTCACCAGTGACAGGTGAAAAGCTCGCAGTGGGCGACTTCAGTCTCGGCAAAACGCTTGGGACGGGTGCCTTCGGGCGAGTGCGCTTCGTGACGCACAAGGGCAATGGAAGGCCGCGGCCTCGCACCGGAAGTTCGTGTGGGTTAAATGTGGGGTATATGGATATGCCATGATATGCCTATACTTAATTGTATGTTTTTTTGGGGAAAACACCTCATCTTCAGAGAAATCCTTATGGGTCTGTCTGAAATTGCAGTATATTATGTCTATAACGTGGCCATTTCAATGGGAAAAGATGATTTAAACTATCAATCTTTGGGGTGCTCATACCCTATCTTCAGACCATGACAAACGATCACAAACTTATCATAGATCTTACTGGGATATATGGGAGTTCTCATAACGGGAAATTAATGCGAAAATAAAGGGGGATAGCAACGGGATATGCATGGGAAAGGATATGAATGGGATATTAAATATGGCAATGTTTATATAATGGATTTTAACGAGGTAAATGATGATAAACCATGTGATAACTGCCAAAAATGGCGAACGGAGAGCAGTTTGCGGGTCGTTTGTGCTCGTTGGTGCACCTTGAGCTTTGCTCGTTCACGCTGTGCTTTTATTTTGTGCGTGTGAAGTTACCCCGATATGTTACTGCAGACAATGACAACTTCCCCTTATCAATCTAACATAGCTAAATATCGAGCATCAACGATGTTTAATGAAATCGGGATATCATCTATAAATGGTTCATGTCCATAGCCATGTTAAATCACCAGAATGTAACGATCTTCTTTAAATGTAATAGTAATATAATAGTGTAATTTGTTTTGGATATAGTCATGCATATTTGCCGTGTTTTTCATCGTGATGTTGTAGCTACGCAGTGATTCTTAGGACGCTTCCATTGTGGCTTTGGCTTCGCCAGATGGGTAGTAGGTCAATAGGCTGATTTTTGGCCATGGCTAAGGGAAATGGTCAATACCCCAAATATGTTTGAGATTAGCCATAAGATTCCATGAGATCATTTAAGCATTTGGTAAAAATTAATTACTGAAGATTGATTGAAATTGTTAGCCTATTTTTGCCATATTCTTGAGCCATACCTAGACCTAGTCGTGACCGTCATGTTTTGGAGTTGACATGAAAACGAGTCAAAACCCTATTTTGAAAGTTTAAAGATGATTATGTACATGGCCAAAAAACACACCAACCATTAGGGAGATGGCATCACCAATGAGTACCAATCAATTTACTAATCATCATGGATATTTTAGTCAGCAATCAAAGGGTTTCAAACTTAGTAACTGATTGCATCCCAATATTTTGAGCATCCTGACGCATTTGGGCCCGTTGGCGGGAATATGTTAGCTTAATTTGGTACAAAGAAAAAGATAGAAACATCATGACGCAGCAAATAATTTACTCTCTGGTTATTTAACATAGCTATGGAAAATCACCATTTTTAATAGTAGGTAGATGTAAATCATTGTATCAATATAGCGACGGACAAACACTTAGAACATCATTTGGAAAAAAAAATCTGAAAATCGTCACAGCGGGGATGTTCTAAGTATGGGTTTCAAAAAAAGTAGTTAGAACATACCCAAAACCTATACTTAGAACATTTCCAAGCTATACTTGTTGGTCCGTCGCAATAGATTGGTTGAAGGGAAAACCTACAGGAAACCATAGATTTTCCCATTTAATGTGATATGTTTCTATAAATTTCCCCTTTAAACCACCCTGTTGATTGGTCAACCCTGCAGGCACTACGCGTTGAAGACCTTGAAAAAGGCGCCCTGGTGAGCCTGGTGACACTGGAGATGGTTGCAGGAACCAGATTAAATGGGAAAATCTATGGTTTTCTGTAGAATATATGGGGAAATACATGCTATGATAGATTATCCATTTTTGATTTTTGATAGTATGTATGCAGAAAATGTTCAGGCGTAGAGATGTGCCTGTGTGTATGGTGATGCGTATGGGTATATCTTGTGATTTGAAGAACTATGAAGAAATCCCATTTCCGAAAAAAAATAAGGAAGGAATGAGGCACCATATCATAGCATCCTTGGGCAGGCTGCAATCATCAAGATGAAGCAGGTAGACCACATCATGAGCGAGAAGCAGAGCCTTTGCGTCAAGTTGACGGTTTCTGCTGAGATGTGGGATGTTTGGGTCGCCGGGACTGTGAAATGGAGTCACCAGAGGGCTACCATTTCACCACCTCAGTAAGAAAAGCTCCATGTTCCCACTGCATAGAGTCTGCTCTCATGTTCCATGTTTTGCTCCTGCAGGTTCCAGTCAACTCCGAATTGTAAATCACCAAACGGTTGCATAGAACCCGGGCCGCCAGCGGCGCTTAGGATTTTGGCCAAGCTGCAGCATCCCTTCATCGTGAACATGTTCGGCTCATTCCACGACCCCCGCTATATCTACATGGTCTTGGAATACATCGTGGGTGGCGAATTCTTCACGCATTTGCGAAAGGTCCTTTGACGGAGAAGCCATGACGGTCATGGCAATTACTGAGAAACTTACTGAGAAGCTTCCAAAAGGGCGATGTTCACAACAAAAAAGATACAAAAAGTGATTTTGAAATGCTGTATTAGGACTGTTGCTGGATGATTTCAGGATCTTTGCTTATAAAAAATGTGTTTCTTCATGCCATTCCTAGTGCCTTTTAAAAAATTGCAGCTTGGCCTCTCAAGATGTTTGCAGACATATTGGTATATACCCCACAACCGTTGGTTTCCCCACTAACAATGACAAATAATGACAAAGAATGACACATAATTATAATATATATATATATAACTTTGATGAGTTGGGGGTCCCCCATGCTTATCCAGGGGGTCCCCAAAGGGAGTCCTTGAATTGGCAAGGCTGGCCGTTTCGAAAACGAACAGTCCCTCTTCTACGCCGCGCAAATCACATGCAACTGGCGCCGCAGTCAGAGTTTCTGGGGGTTCTGGCTGGACCTTCGATTCAGCAGTTAGTTTGGCTTGTGGCCCTTCTGCCCTTCTGATCATTCACCATAAACACCCATGAGCCACCACGGTGCATCATGGTGGAAACGACACCCCAATCAGCTTAAATGCTGGCGGCATCATGCGGCATCGCTGCATCCAAGGCATCTTCGAATATTGCCATGAATTGAACATCGTCTATCGTGACCTGAAGCCGGTGACTCGTCCAAAAACCACACGACTAGACTCATTCCAGGCCTATGAAGAATCTCTTCAGCCCCATGGGATCATGGGCTGTTTCCCAATGTTCATCTGGATGAATTTGATCATGATTTCACATCGTGACGTCACTTGAATGATGGTTAGGATTTGCGGAAGCATCCCCAAGTAGTATCAAGTAGCCTTATCTCAGCTATTTTCAGCTTAGTGAATTGCTACAATTCGGCAAGATTACATACCTACGTACACACATGCATACAATGTATATATAATTAACTTTAAATATATTGATATTTAAATGATATATATAAATGATATACTATTTTTATAAAAAGATATAGATAGATAGATATAGAGATAGATATACATACTCCCGCATGGAGGTTGCATTCTAGATATATCCTTGCTGGGAGGGCCTAGGAGGTGAAACTTCTCCTTGGGTGGAACAATCCCTACATGACCCTGGCGAATAGATACTGCTATTGCTGGAACAAAAATCGTCCATATTTGGTTGGTGATTTGAAAGATTTGTCATTGTTTGTTCCTATCCATTCCTATCCATTCCTTTTTTGCAATGAAGAGTTTCAATTGACAGTCAATTTTCCTTTTTTTTCTACGGATATCTGGTCCAGATCCCAGCCACCCTTGGTACAAGTTGTTGCATCACTCAGGAGAACATTTTGATCAACGCGGACGGCTATGTGAAGTTGACGGATTTCGGCTTTGCCAAGGTCATTGAGCATCGCACCTACACCTTGTGCGGAACTCCCGACACTGGGTGATGGATGCCAGGGTACTCTCTGGTAACCAATCACGGCCATAGAAAATCACCTATCATTGGAGGTTTTAATCCATGGGAAATTCATCTACAAAAGGGGAAGTTTCCATTGCCGTGCTTGGTGCCAGGAGGGTTTTGCCGCAAAAAATGCCAGCGAAATTCCTAGAGAGAAAGCATAGAAATGCACCACACACACATATATATATATACACATATAATTATATATAATATGTGTATGTATGCGCGTATGTTATGTTCTGTTCTGTTCTGTTATGTTATGTTTATGTTTATGTTATGTTATGTTATGTTTGTTATCTTTGTTATGTTATGTTATGTTACGCTACGTTATGTTGTGTTATGTCATGTTGAGATAAGTTATGCTATGTTAAGTTATGTTATGTTAAGTTATGTTATGTTATTTATGCGTGCATGTCATTTAATGCAAGGTAATGTAGCGTAGTGTAATGTAATGCAACGTAACGTGACATAAGGTAATAATGTAATGTAACGTAATGAATGCATGTAATGTATGTAAGGTATGTACTGTATACAATGCATGTACTGTATGTGCTATAACGTATTGAACGCATGTAATGTATGTAATCAAATGTAATCTAATGTGATGTAATGTAGGTACGTACCTAATCTATCTATCAAATCTATCTATCAAATCTATCTATCTATCTATCTGTCTATCTATCTATCTATCTATCTAATGAAAGAACATGAAAGGAAATGAATGGAAATGAAAGGAAACGTAATGCAATGTGATATATATATTATATATTTATGTATGCACTATAGATTTTATAGATGCACACCCAGGGAAATGGGAAATGGGTTTCCACCAATTCATGGGATGATCCCCAAAGGATCCGTAGAAAAAGCTGACATTTCCGACGCGTCGCATGACGCGATGAATGTTGGTTCTTTGAAACACAGCACAAATATTGAAACAAATATGTTTCATGCGTCACTGACCTAAAAAATGTTGAAATCATCATTTTTGCAGAAGCAAAAGAAGAATGAACCGGAGTCGCCAGTTCAATCATCGGGGCCCAGGAATACATCGCGCCAGAAGTCCTTCTGAACAAGGGCCACGGCAGCTTGGACTTAGGAACTTGGGACCGCTTGCAGCTTTTTTAGGGGGAAAAAAAAAACATGAGAGGAGGAAAATACCACAAGCATCCGGCATCCACAAATCACTGAAGATGTTGATTCTTGTTGACACCATGAAGTATCATGAATATGATGAAATGTTCATGCTTAATTATCTGATTGCTTCGTGCTATTTCGTACTGGTCTACCCATGTATACTTTGCTGGTTTGTCTCGATGTACATGTGTCGACATTGGCAAGATTAGCAGCGGAAGCGAAAGCTGACAAAATGATTTGCAATGCAATAGCTAAGGATGGAGGTAATAAGCAACAATATACATCAATATACAACAATAAAATAGGAGAACCTCTCAAGCCGTGTGAACATTCTATTTTTTGAAGGGTTGAGTGGAAATGAGTGATAGTGATTTTTTAAATTTGACATGTTTTGGAATAAAATTCAGGAGCCCAGTCGGCGAAGATAGTAGGCCCCAAGTCATGCTCCGTATGGATATGGGCGTGCCCCGAAAAACAAAAGCCGCCGGTTACTGAACTGAATCCATCACAAATGCCGTCGTGGGACAGAAGGCCTTACGGCGCACTCGCGAATGCGGCGATGCATATGTGATTGTAACTGTTGTTTATCTGTTGCATATAGGTGGACATTGTGTTCAAGAAATTGAATTTAGACATTGTTTTATACACTTTTTCGGCATAATTTGTCCAGTATCCATGTGTAATCCATTCACATCATATTTGTAGGGCAGCCGGGCGAGGCATGGCGAGGCGTCACCAGGTCGCCAGGTCGCACGCGTTTTTCAGGCAAACCAGTGGATTGGTGGACACTAGGCATCCTCATCTATGAGATGATTGTTGGATACCCACCTTTCGTCGATGAGGAGCGGAAGCCATGGTGGCAGTGAATGATGGTGAATGGTACATTGGGTTCAACGTGGTAAAAAACGTTTGGGTTTCAAACTTGGCCCTAAGGAGCTAAGATGCTGCATGGGAAAAAACAGTTTGAACATCAAGGCAACTGCAACTTTTGTCCAAGTTCCAGCCTTGAGCATTATCGGTATCACATTGTTCGGGCTGCCCATGGGTGCCCCACATGACTTGATCCATCCCCATCGTTGTCGTTTGCAGGACCCCATGGGCATCTACCAGAAGATCTTGGCAGGTAAAATCACGTTTCCGAAGATCTTTCACAAGGAGGCTGGCATTTTTCCTCGTGGTGGCTAGGTGGAGAACAGAGGGGTAACCTTCTATTTGTGGATTACTTTTGACCCATACTGGGAATCGTATATTGTCTTATTATTAATAATAATATTAGAATATATTATATATTATTATATCATCTCATTATCTAAATATATCGCGATGGAGAGACAGTATATACCGTACATCACTCTATCTAAACACCTGAAACGAATAGAAGCTGAAGATTTTAATCCCAAATTTTGCCTAGCATGGACCAAGACAGGGCCGCACTTCCCAGCCTAAGATAGATGGATTTTCTGTTGCGGTTGAGGTGATCCACCTGGATGTTCCAGTGATTAGTTCGGCTGGAAGATGCCCTGGAAGATTGCAAGCCAAGAATCGCAGCCACTTTCGTTCATTTTTGGCCTTACCCCATGACCTTCATCAGGCCAAGAGCTTGGTGAAGAAGTTGCTTACCCCGGATTTGGGCAAGCGTTTTGGCAATTTGAAGCCCCTCAGCTGAGGCATGAGACTTTCAGGTAGGGGTCTTGATAATATGCTCTGGGGAAGGTAATAGTTGGTGGAATTTTTACCATCCCGGATTAGGGTTTGGAGAGGATCTTGATCATCTTTGCAAAGATCTTAGGGCCTTGGGGATGCGTTAAATATCGTTAAATGCCACTAGGGACACAGTCCTATTGACTGCAACTCAGCAATTGCTGTACTCTGGGTGGTGCGCATGACTCACAGCGATGTTTTTTTTTTTTTAATGGGCCATGATGCCATTATCGGCCATTGGTTCTACAGTTTGTTCAACACAACTGTCGTATTTTACTCCAAGGAATGGTGCTGCAGACATCAAGGAGCACAAGTGGTTCAAGGATCTCAGTTCCTTGGTGAAACCACCACGGGCCACGGGACGACGGCGGCTAGGGACACTGAGTATTCCGAAACAAGACACCGATAAATGTGGGCGATGAGTATTTGGCAATATCGATCACTAATCACCATTGATGGAACTGAAAATATTGTCATAAAGTGTCATAAATTGTCAATATCAACTGTGTGGGTTTGTGGATTTTATGGAACTGACATGAACTGATGACAATTTTGAGGCTCACAGAGCTGGAGAGCCAATGGAGATGACTGGGTCCAGGGTCCATCCAGAGACCCCCTATGTTCAAAGACTTTGAACCCCTCTAGAATGTGATGGGAAAACACGTGTTTTGGTGTTTTTAAAAGGTCCTATGTAGGATTTCTGATTAGGGCGACTCTACTCAGGTGTCGTTCTGATCTACAATCCGACATCAGTGGAAGCGATTTATTGGAGCTACCGATTCCATATATAAGGCCTATATTCAAGGCCTTAATGTAAGGGAATATCCCCACAAAATTCCCATTGTTTGTTGGTGCGGTTCGTACTTTTATGATCTTTATGTCATGGAGAGTTTTTTGCTACGATCTGTGTGGCTTTTGTGAACCTTTTCCACGTGAACTATCATGAACTGACAATCGAACCATCTAGAATGTTTACATCTTAATGATACTTGCCAATTGACAATTGAATGCGCTTGGGGTAAACGATACACCAGTTAAGACATGTTAAGACAGAATACAGCCCATAGTACCAATTAGAAACCAACCAAAAAAAACACGCGTCCGCGTTAAGGCTGGGAGGATCTTGTGGCCAAGAAGATTGAGGCACCATTCAAACCAGCCGTGAAGGGTGCTACTGATACCAGTCCCTTGGCGCTGCGCGCGGCGGATGTTCTAAGATGTTTCAATATTGAGAAACAGTGTCTTTGAGTCGGAGTTGTATCTATATATCTATATGCTTATCCATATATGGATATATTTAATTTTATTAATATATATATATACTATGTCACTATGTTTATATTTATGTATATGTTTGATATATATTGCATGTGTTTGATGCTGGGATGTTCTGGTTTGTTCAAATTGGTAATGGATCGTAATGGGCGATTGAACCCCAAGCTATGGCATTTCTTTCGTAGAGAGAATGAGAGGAAACTAGGCTTGAGACCCCGCTCGGCGCTAACAGTCTGGTTATCAATGGGCTAACGCCCTTGTGCCGCCATAGGCCAAGGCTAGGCAGGTGTCGGCGGATTTAACATAGCTAAAGTCACCGTTTTTGAATACTGTATGTCTGAAGGTCTAACAAGTAAATCATCTATATAATTATACATGAACCATTTTGTATAGCTATGTTAACTTGCCAGGGGGCACTATTTTTTTGAAGTTTACTGGCTTATGATTCTAGACAAGATAGAAAAAGCAAAACCTCCTTGTGAGAACAGCACTGTTGGGTAGCTGTTTTAATTGAAACATAGCCGCAATGTTGGTTAATTATACTATCTATATCAGGTTAAATCGTTTTATATCAGGTGTCTATCGTGTGAAACCTAATCCTAGTGTGGTAAACACAATAACGTTAGTAAAACAATTAAAAAAGAAAAAACACAACTTTGTGATGGTTTATCGCACCCTTGTATGGTAAAATTGAAGATAGTTTTTACATGTTTTTACTATTGTAACATTAATATACCTCCAGTTGGGGTGGTTTATACAACCCATAAGCTGGCAAAAGTGGGGATGACTTGTGTAGTGGTTTTACGACTATGTATGTATGCATTTATAAATACATATATATATATATATCACTTTATGTGTTTATTTATATATATATATCTTAGTTTATATATAGATATATATCATTGTATGTATACATGTATGTATTTATATATCAATGATATCTTTATCAATTATACATATACATATACATACACATATTATATATATATATATTCTATTTGCATTTATCATATATATATATGTATGTATATCAGTTATACATTTATATATATATATATTTATTTATATTTATATCAGTTTCTATATATATATATTTAAAATATGGTTTAAAAACAACAACATCTACACACTTCCGGCGGATTCACCCTGGGACTCCTCTGCATTTGGGCTGAGGTAACTTCGATGACTATCCAGACTCAGATCAGGAACCTCCTGCTGCGACTTGTCCAGGGCTGGGAAGGGAAGGAACTTCCCATAGATCGTCCCACTGCGGTAACCAAATAAGGATGTGTTTCCTCTGGTAAACTAACATAACTATGGAAAATCACCATTTTTGATGGGCAAATCGACTTTCAATAGTTATTTCAGTTTACCAGAGGGTATCAGATCATATTGCGCATTTTTATTTTTGTTCATATGATTTCATATGTCACACGCATATTGTGTTCTTCCCCAGTGGGGGTTGCTATAGTCCGAAAAGTCACACCTGTGATCGTATTTGGTTATGCTGATGTCATGCTCAACAGGCTGGTCCAAGATTTAGGTCAAAATGCATGGGGCTTGAAACATGCTGAACTCACGAATTTTCAATGCAATTCAGGCAATTTTCTGAACATTGCCTGGGAAAAAGCCTAACCCCGCTGGAATGTTTGAACTCATCATCGCCTGGTTCGGGTTCCACAACTTGTTGACATACCTTCGATATTCGAGTTTCATATACTGACTTCTTAGCGGAATTCATAAGAAAATGTTCAATCTGACCCAGGTCTTGCAAACCACTATTTATATATTAACTCACGTTGACATGAACAAATCGATCTTCAATGCGTTGGATTTTGGAAAATCGTGACCGGAACCATGTTTTTCGCGTTATATAAATATATTGTGGCAAACCGAACAATAAACAATCCCCCAAATCACCATTTTTATTGGTGGTAATTAAACACCATCCCCAAATGGTAGGTTCATGATTGAATTGCCCACATAGGGGGGTTTCCTGTAGGCCTTTCTATTAAACCAATCCATTGGTATCGACCTAGCTGACTTCAGGGTCCAACGGGTGAGGTAAATGCCTCGCAAGATCCTTTCACCAACTGGTGAGCGAAGAAAGGACTGCACCTGGGATACGACAGTCTCTAAGCGCAGGTGAAAAATGAGGATGGAGGATATTGTATATTCTTGATTTGTGAATCATTTTTATTGACTGTTAACCGCGTTGTTTATCACTATTATGTGATATTATGTGTACCGGTCTCATTACTTTGAGATCGCCTACATATATAAATATACTGATAGTTATGTATATATATATGGCCCAGTCCAGCAACCCGCCCCCTACCCCCCCACGTCATGGTCATGGTTCTGTATGTAGGCTGTATGTAGGAGGCTCTATGTAGGATATAGTTTACACACCCAGCCCCTCCTGTGGGATGGGTCACTAGCATGTAAGGCAAAAACTATGTAGTAATGTGGCTAGCATGCTCCACGCCCCTGTGGGATGGGTGGGGGGTCATCGAGCTACCATGTAGATTGTGTACGTAGTAGTACATTGCTAGCACGCATTTATAGAATTTGACTCTGATATCTTGACACTAGTTAGTACATGGCCGCATGGCTGCTAAAAGATACTGTATGGGCAGTAATAGGTTGTAAAATGTTGTAAACAAATTGTATGTGCTGTATGGGCATATAGGCAGTGAACCGTGAACCCTGCATGGAGGTATCATGCGGGTAGTGTAAAGGTGGCATGAGGCCAGCATGTAAGTATAGCACATGGATGGTGGTATATGGCCAGGCCACCAGCATGGGGGGTGTGGGGGGGATACTACATATGTATGCATATATATATATATACAGACACGTATTTGTGTTTATGCAGAATAGATTGGGATGTGATCAGCAAACATGCGGATACAATCACCACACATGGTGATATTTGCCACATTTTGTCACCAATAGCAGGGTTTCACCAACAATCTGGGCAGATTTACTGTAAGACCTCAATGATTTTCCCCACAAATGAAAGTAGGTAACGGGCAACCAGCCAAAATGTATCAACACGTGTCCTGAGACCAGTTTCTCTTGGAACAAATTTGTTGGCCCCGTCTCATGGTGACAGGAGATGTGCGGAAGAATGCTATCAACTATTGGCATTTGGGTCTGGGTCATCCGGAGCCCCCGCGTATGCAGTCTACTTACTGCGCCCCCATAATAGCTTGGGGTTCAAAGCACAGTTATTCTGGTAAAGTTGTTTTATTGTTGTTGGGTATGGGTCACAATTGAGGGGCTGAAGGCATCAACAAAATTGGAAAATGGTTGTATTTCAAGCTGGGGAACTTTCTTTAGTATCCAGATGTATCCAGATTCTTGTTGACCCATACCCTGCGATCAGGGTTGACCCAGGGCCGAAACTTTCGCACCCAAAGCGTGCGAGGGTCACCCCAGCAGGGGGATCCTGCATGGATCCTTCTGGGGGAAGCAGAGACCTTAATTTGTGAGGTGTTTCCACCACAATACTCGGAATCTCACTGTTGGTGATGTTTTGAATGATGAACATAGGAAAAATATGATGAGATGTGGCCTAAATATCCTATATAAATCCTGAATCCAACACATGGCAAACGGAAATCAGAGCATTTAACATGACAAGTATTGGCATGTCGGCGCATGTTGTGGTTGCATTAGGAGCGTTTGTTTAGCCAGGGCTGTTGTTTCGCACGCTGTGAATATCGCCGTGATCTCCATTCGCAGAATGAAACACCGACACCAAGACCCAGCCTTGGGCGAGCCGAAGCGTCTCGTCGTTAGTGTTGAAGATAAGATACTCCTGTCCTTGTTTCACCGGCACATTTCGGACATACTCCTCGTGGAGGACGAGCGAGAGGAAAACGATTCACATCCACGTGAGGGCAGTTGTGCCATGTTGGCACTCCCCTGTTTTCATTCTCGTTGATATAGGTAAACCATGGTAAACCCAAGGTGAGTCGCACCATCCCCAGGGTCCTCAAGTCATCACCATTATGGGTTGATGGTTATGGAGTTATGGCAGATGTGTACACAACAGTGATCATGCATTCCCTCGTTTTCGATGACCATCCCAGTACCTGGATCTAGTGCCGGATGTTTTGTTTTTCCGCATGCTGAGTCACTTAAGACTTGATTGCTTGTCGCAGTGAGACGGACCCAGAAGCGTTGATCACATGTATGATACTGTAGGTGTATATAGTTATATATATAATTGTATGTATATATAATTATATACTTATATATATATATACATAAAAAATGAATGTATATATATATGAATATATATATATATATATGTACATGTGTGTGTAAATTATTATATGCATTATATGTGCTGTTCTTTTCCATTGATGGCTTAACCCTTTTCGATCATCTCCCGGAGATCCAGTGCAAGAAACGAGCTGCATGTCATCCACCATAGCTGGCCGTGCCCATGGTGATTTCATGGTGATTTCATAGTGATTTCGTGGGATTTATATGGGATTTTATATGGGATTATATGGGATTTAATGGGATTTAATGGGATTTAATGGGATTTAATGGGATTTATATAATGGGATTTCATATTCACCTCTGGTGTAGCTGAGGTATTGCCTGGTGATTGCCACGCAGCAGGGACAGGGTTTGCGCGCCCTGGGCTATCGCGATGCCTATCTCAGAACCTGCAGCTCCTCGTGGGAACGCCCAGCGGGATCCCCATTTGGAGGTAGGTGGATTTCGGAGAGGAAAACCATGGGAAAAGCATAGAAAATCCATGGAATTCGAAGAATCCAAAAATGGGTAACATGGTAGTAAATCATAGTAAATCACGGTTCTATCATGTTCTAGAAGTGTTCTATCCTTTTTTGGGTACTGTCATGTGCCCAGATCCATGTTGAAAAAACTTAGTTGCTTTAGGCCACACAGGTCCATCATGACGTGTGGGAAGCCCTGGGAAGCCCGTGAGTTTCGATCACTTCTCACTTGTTGACTTTTCTTTGGTGGAAAAAGATTGACATCTCACAAAAAGAGTAAATAATTTGACCAGTAAATGGGGGAACACCTTGGTGAATGGAAGGGTGATTATTCTTAAAGGGGCCAGTTTGATGGAACATTTAGTGTACCACCAAGGGTTTTTTTTTCCAACAGGATCTAATACGGGGAGATCATGAAGAATGTGGGGAATGTTGTGTGGTATCTCCGTTGGTACTTGAAGTGAGTTTTCCATGTGGCTGTTGGATAAAAACCCCAGAGGTCAATCATCATGGCCCATTTATAATCATATATATGTGTGTGTGTGTTCCATTAGTTTCTCCATAGTTTCCATCCCCCATTCCTGGCACTTGGGGATTGCATTTTTCACATCATAAAGCGCCTTGTTCAGGTATACGACGAAGAGCTTGGACAGGAGCCATGGTCCACACTGTGTCCAAGAAGCAGATGAAAGATTATATATATATAATCTTCCAAGATGATGGCATTTGGGTGGATTTTGGAGGTACTCCCAACTGCCCAAGTCGTGGCGAAATCCCAAAAATCTTGAAATTAGCTTGGGGGAAGGCTTTTGTGGAAGTCGTGGCGATGCGGCGTTTAGCTTGTGTTTAGGGTAGGTTGCTGTTT
>Ga0126342_10011303_pt1 | contig 15955 bp, 16 predicted proteins | sample Cyp1metagenome_FD_92528 | JGI IMG/M metagenome (GOLD analysis project Ga0126342, IMG submission 92528) | Coral microbial communities from Lord Howe Island, Old Settlement Bay, Australia - Cyphastrea 1 metagenome | ecosystem: Host-associated > Invertebrates > Cnidaria > Coral ... | reverse complement strand
TTCCATGGGGCCGGGGGATTTTATAATTTATGTAAGCCCTCATCAAACCCCTAATAGAAGTATGCGTATATGTTCCATTGGGCCCGGCGATTTTATAACTTATGTAAACCCTAAATGAACCCTAATAGAAGTATGCGTATATGTGCCATGGGGCTAGGAGATTATGACAAGGAAATGTTATGACAAGGAAAAAAAAAACGGGCACTGGGATAATGGAACCAATGAGTTGCTAGCTCCGCTCACCCTCGTAGGACGAAGGGGTTGTCCCTTCGGGACAACCCCTCGTCCTGTGGGTAATTATACATGAATGTATCTACAGTAATGTAATGTAATGCAATGTAATGTAATGCAATGCAACGGAATGGAATGCAATGCAATGCAATGCAATGTAATGGTAATGTATGTATGTATATTTGTTCGTTGTCATGTCCTAGTTCCAGAAACTGAATCCACTATAAGGTTTCCTGACCTAAAAAGTGTCAGTCATCAAACAACAGTGACTGCATACTGCTTGCCACTTCGTCCCCCATAACAAGATCAACAAGGTAAACGAACAGTACTATCATTCACAAACCGCACTCTGGAAAAATGAGCTCCCAAAATCATCTTAAGATGATTTGATTCCAAATATGAAAAGACAATTCCGTAACCTGCTTTCAACTGATTTTGAAATTTCAAGTATACACTTACATAAGATCAACAACCTGGGCTGTCTGAACTTAGGTTACGTATACACATATCTATACATGTACATATGAAATCGTACCTGTATATAACAATATATCACAGATAATCATAGATATAATGATTCATAATTTAATATACATATCATATATATATAATTATATATAATATATATATATATATATCACAGAAAAAATAATCGCCATTATAACAGCTATATAATCATCATATTCATGACATTTTTCTGCAGCGATCCCCAGGATTTCCACCAGGTGACCAGGAATTGTAGCACCGGGTGATGCCGCAAGACCTCCGCCAGGGCAGTGGCGCCTGGAGCCAGGGGGCAGCAAGTGGTGACCTGTAGAAAATGCTGGGAAAATGCTGGGAAAATGCTGGGAAATCGGTGGAAAATATGGAAAAATGATGAAAAATAAAGGTTTTTTATTGGCCACAATCAAGGTTTATTTATGTTATTTGGGATTCAACACTATGAATATTGGATAATTATTTGATATTTAACTGTTTGAACCAAAAAAAAATGTTGGCTAAAATTTAATCTAAAGATAAATAATAAAACTGTAGTAATCCATCAATATAATTAAAATAGCCCTTGCCCATCAATCATTTTGAGGGGTCATCATCAAGTCAGGTCCCAAATTGAATGGAAACAACAAAAAATGAAACCACCAATCAGATCAAATTGGAGTAGCTGCACTCAAGCTGTGATAGCTCTCTTGAATTCCGATTGTACCGTCCAGCGTGTGGAAAGTCCTCCATGCCCATGGCTGCCTTCTTCCCTTGGCAACTCATTCTGCACAATATCTGGCCAAATATTCTAAGTCTGTCCAAATCTCAAATCTATCTAAATCTCCAATCAAATGAACGTCAACACCCAAGGCCCACAGGCCCACATAGTCTTTCAAGGTGAATTGCATATCGCAATCTCCACCGATGGCACCTACAACTCCAATGGGATTGAGCTCCATGACCAGCTGCGCCAAGGTGTGATTGTTCTTCAAACCATTGAAGAAGGCCACAGAACCTCACCAGGGCATGGTTTTCGGACGCTGTCTTGGGAACATGGCGCTACCGAGCCCAAAAAATGTGCAGTTGGTCAAGGGATGACATGGCAAGGGAAAATTAAATGTATCCTGCGGGCCATGTTCTCCCGCAGGTGAGGAATTGCAGCCATCATTGCAGCAAGTCTTTATTTCATATTTCATGTGTATTTCATTCCGAATCATTATAGTATATTATAGTATATATATATATTATAGTCCAAATATGTTGTTCCCCTTTCCGGACCCGGAGTCTGCCTTGACCCTTGATGCCATTGTTACTCAAATCCAAACGCTGCAAGGCATGGTTGCTGCTGATAGCCTCACCCAAAGCCTCAGCACCTGCGAGGGCCAGCGCGAAGGCTCAGCTGGTCAAGGCTGGTCATGATATGGTGGAAATGTCGGCTTTTTGTACCTACCAAAGCATCTTTTCATACCGTTCTCACCCATTTTTGACACCCCAAAGCTTTGGGGACGCTTCCCGCCATTTGGAACTTTTGATTTGTTGGGGCTCTGTGGAAAAAATGAAAACGGTTGGCATCACGATTGGAGTGTCACGACTGTTGCACAAACTTCTGGACCGTTTGTTACATTTACAAACGCCCAAAGCACATTAGAGTCCCAGAGCAAGCCTCTGGATTGAATTCAGCCACTCAAATCTGAGTAGAAAGGATTGCAAATCTAAACGAATGAGACAAGCGTCTAGATCCCAGTGAAGTGTATCAAAATGTTTCAAGTTTCGCCCAATTTGCACCGCGCAAATTGGGCAAAAAGCGCTCCCACCTTTATCGCCAACGGCGTTGAGGTCCAAGGAGAGGTCCACCAAGGTGTTGTTCTTCCTCAACACTCCTGTCACAGCCCATGCCCAGTGGCTTAAAACCTGTCCCTTTTTCAAGTGCTCAAAACCTGTCGGCTCCATGGAAATCCCAAAGGGCCTGCCAGGGTTACTATGGCTTCAGGTCCGATGTTGTTGTTCCTCAGCAGCTGGGACAGTGACAGGTTGGTGACCTAACTCGCGGGTGGTCGGAGGGCGCAGAAGAGTCATGGCGACCACCAGGATGATATGTTGATGTGGTAAACCGGTAAACCCAATCAGCGAAAACCTGCACTGATGATCTTTGTCTGTTTTAATATGGTCTAGAGTCTATTAGAGTCTAATCAGTCTAATCCTACCAATTTTGTGGGAAGATTGAGGATTGTGTAATGTTGGGCTTATACCCTAATGAAGAGGTCCCCGCAGATTTGGGTTCAGTGGACCTGGCTAAATGAAGCCCAACGGATAGTAATACCAAAAGGATAGCTTCAATTTAATTTTGTGTGTGAAAGAAGAAAGCTGCTTGTGTAGCATTTCACAAGAGGGAAGATGCGATGACATGCTACTGATATCTGCGATCTGACTCCAAAGTGCAGTTTTCTTTTCATTCTTTGTCTTGATCCATTCTGGGGTCATCTCAACATTTGGAACCAAAAAATATCAAAACATGTGCCATAATGTTCTGCATCAAAACGCGCAAAGCCTGATTCTGAGACACGTTCATCAAGAAAGGATATCCATAATATGTATATACGTATATATATACACACATTTCTATCATTTCTACACACATACATATGTAATATATATAATCACTTTGTTAATCTTTATTAATGTTTATTCTCGTTTACTGTGGGGAATATGTTACCCATGAGCCACAGCTGACCCTCTCCGCCCAGCGACCCCAGCGCCAGGTGCCGCAACGTTCGGTTGCGGTTCCGTCGTAAGAGCTCCGCGAGAAAAATAAGGCCTTTGGGCCCTATCCTTGGAGGGTTCAATGTGGGTTCGATATGGTGAAGTGATGCCCAAATGCTGAAGTATGATGAAGTCCTGTTTTTGGGGTGTAATCTAAGTGATCTAAGCGGAGAATAAGTGACGACTTTCAATCCCACTTGTTGAGTGTTTCCATGTGGGATTGGTTTAATCTAAGCCGGCTAGCTGGAAAATTCTCAACGGTTGTATCTATTTGAGAGGATGAGTTTCCCTTCAACAACTGACGCTTTTCCATTGCCATGTTTGATTGGAAAAAAAACCAGTTGGCGAACAAGCCAGTGGATATGATATGGGCCAAAGGTGGGGTACTAACCCATGTGTGACCTGCAAAACTTGGTATATGAATTGGTCACGTTTTGGTGGTCAAACCATCCATTTTGGAGAGATCAACGAATTGGTTGTGTTCTGTTTAATGAAGCAACACTTTCAATTGTTAACTTAACTAATTTTGAGCCATAGGCAATCAAGACACAGCATCGCAGCCATGGAGTCTGGGGATATCAGCAAGAAAGATGGTGGCACAATCAACAAAACGATGTCGGCAATATTCCGCAATCATTGATACAGCCGATTTCCCGAGGCTTTCCCCCTTGATTTCCCCATAAGATTCTGTGAATATCACCATGCTTTTCCAACGGTCCAAGGTGCTGGTTGTTGGCCAGGTCTAAGGTATCTAACTTGGTGTTTTGCCGCAAAGCCTCTGCCAGTTCCTCTGCACCTGGAGGGCAAGATTGAAGTGCCAGTCTTGTAGGACTCCCAGAATCAATCTCTGTGGATGTACACCAGTTGCTGAATTTTCCCGTCTGCTCCATGGTTTTCTATCTTCACACAAAATAAACACAACTACTCAAAGTCATCCACAGCTGAACTAGGTAATGTATAGCTTACATTAATCACATATTTCAAATGTATATATATATATATTATAAATGATATACTTGTATATATATATATATTTAATGTATATATATATATACATCGGATAAGCACATCTTTTTCCTCAGCCCATCCTGCCACACCTCGCTCTCCAACCTCATTGGAATTCATGTCCAAACTTTCCAAGACATCGTTGCAGCGGACCGCCTCCGCCATCGCCAAGGCCCCGCGTTTGGCGATGAGGTTCCTTGGTCTGGACGGATCCCCAAGTCACCATGGTATCTGATGATCTTGGAATTGACTTGGATGATTTGGGTACCAAAAAACAACATGGATGAATCTTTGGTACTGAATATTTGGTACCCGTGGCATGTCGAAATGATCCAAATGCTTGAACCGTGCGCTTTTTTTTGTCGTTTCTTGCAAGTACAGTCCTGGGGTACTGGGATTCCCAGTTTTCCAATCTTTCCTGAACATTCACTTGTTCTGTATCCACCTTCGTCAACGTTCAATGGCCAGCTTCGATCGCAACGCCAAATGCGTGACCTTGCGATTGACCTTCATAGCCTTCACAATGGGAGCGTGCACGCTGGACCACAGGACAGGCATGGCTGTCTCTTGATCACAAATCTGCTGATATCTATCGATACACCGACAAAATGCAAGAAAACGGTATTTATCTCAACTCATGGAAGCCCAAAAACTAGCATTTTGAAATTGAAGAAATTGAATGGTCATGAATGGTCATGAATGATCCATTTTGGCTTCGAAAGCCGGTGGTTTTCCTTTTCGTTCCTGATGCAGCCACGGCCTCAGCCAGGATGACGGTCCCAGTATCTGAGAGATCGGTATTCACCAGCTCCAAGGCTTGGACATTGGCGGGTGTCCTAGCGACCCAGACGGCACGGTGCTATGGCTGGACCTATATAGCTGGATCGGGGTAAGGTGTGAAACCATCCAAATCATGTTACCCCAATCCAGCTATATAGGTGTATAATCGGTGTATATACCATCCAGCTATACCATCCAAATCATGTACAGTATCCAGCTATACCATCCAAATCATGTGAATGATACTAAAGGTGTATAGCTGGATGTTCATCCACCCAAGGATGGGAAAATCATAGCTGACAAATACCCAGATCAAATGTTGGGGGGAACACTGTGGGGGGCCAAATTCGCTCAAGGAACCGATATGTTTTGGAGGATTTCAGAGGGTTGCGAATTCGGGACATCAGGGGGTTGCGATTTTGGAACATGGACGGCAGCACAGAGTCTCTGAATGCTGATTTTGTGATGGCCAAATCAATTCAGGTACTGTGCTGCCGTGAGATTTTCGTTACACATCCCAATTTCCAAAAAACGTTCTTGCCCTAATAAGTCACAGGAGCAGTCCATGTCTAGAGTCTGCTACTTGGGGGTGCAGTTGGGCATATCATGGCATATCAATGTTTACAATACTATAATATATATATATACTATATATATATGACATTATGTATGAGTTATGTATATATGTCTATACAGTGTGTGTGTATAATACATATATATATATTATATAGTCATGGTGATAACCTCCATAAGCTGGGGTACATATGTATAAATATAAATTACCGGTAAAAAAATATTATATGTATATATGTGATTATGATTGATTATGTGTGTATTAAACATTATTAAACTCTACAACTTCGTATGTTTAGTTGGGATATAACATGATGTAACCACTTACCTCACTGGAACTGCACCCCCAAGTAGAGTGAAACTCCACGTTTGGTGCCAGGTTGCTTCAGCATGGACACCAGCACCCGAAGCTCCTGAAACACCGAAGGGCTGATAGGGCTGTGGAGTTTTTGTGAAGGAAAACGTCTTCAATGACACAGTTGAGTGTGCAGTTGGGGGGTATTCCACATAAGGTCCATAAGTTGGGATATAACCCCAATTATTATGGCTATATTTTGACAACACTTGACAACTACTACACTGCAACTACACTATGGCACTTTCAAACCTGAATTGCTGTATTGCTTGTTCGAGTTTGACTTCAACTAATAACTAATTCGAGCCTCTTAAAAAGTGCAACCTAGAACGCCTCAAACTCCCCGATAAGGACAAGCAGTCCCATGGAAAGAGTTTGGTGCCCAGTCTATCCATCAAGAGTGCGATGTAACCGAAGTCCTTCTCAGGAACGAAGCCCTGAATGGTGAGGTGCGAGGAGAACTTCTGGTAGTTCCAATAGCTATGGAAATGCGTTGCCAGGTGTTCCGGCATCTCCTGTTCACCAAAACATTGAGAATGCATCGCTCAATAGATTGTCTTCGGAAAAATATGTAGAGGGAACCATGTCTTTTACCGCCGCTCCGGCCTCCGCGATCTTTAAGCAGAAAAAGATGGGATTAACATCCACGACATTGGCATCTGTCATCAACCATAATCCACCATGGATTCCTGCCAGTTCGATCCAGTTCGCATGGTTCATGTCCACAGGGGCCCGAAAACACCAGCCTCCACTGAAATTGCTTTCTCGCAACCTGCAGGTGTCGGCCACATCAAGACATCACCCTCGAGCTAAATATTTTCTGTGATATGCTTGTGGATTTCTCATGTGTTTAACGCGAGTGTCTACAGTGAGCAAGGCTTGCAAAAATTGTGGTTGCTCCTCTCCTGCATATTTCACTGCATAAAAGACAATCTAAGAGTTTCACCACGCAAGAGAAAAATCAACAGTGGCCACCAAGTGTCAAGTCAACAAATTCTTGCAGAAATTGGCTTGGCAATTGGCAACAGAGTGGATTTGACACGATGCTGATACGGATCCGTCGTGGAAAAACAACCTGAAGGCACCTTCCAATGGGCAGGTCTGTGGAAGACCCACTTGCTGAAATGCAATCACATCTGGACCAGCAGCATCAGCCTGACAAGACAAGACCTGCCAGGAGCACGTGGAACTACGTCACAGCTTTGGAGACTGCAGCTCTGGAAGGATCTGAGCCGTTCAATATGAATCACGATCTGCAAAGACGTGGCGATCGCATGGAGAACTGTCTTGAGATCAAAATCAAATCATATCAACTTATCAAATCCATTTAAGATACAAGGCTCCAAGCAAACTCCATCCGAAGAAACAACAACATCGTAGATTCCACCACATCCTGGCTACCGAGCCTCCAAACATGTGAGGGGAGGCAGTAGGACATCCTCCTCTCGCTGAATCAGGAATGAGAGATTGAAAGCCTGCCGGGAGTCACTTGAGTCGCAGCGAAAACACTGGGCTCATGTGGGTCATGCCATGCGGGCTCGGCAATGGTAGGGTTTTTTCTGGAACAAAAGGGAGGGACCGGCTTGGTATATATATAATGTTAAATATATTTTATACCAAGGGTAAATGATATTTTGGGTAAAATTATTTGGCCAAAATAATGTAAAATATCATAAAAACCCATTGGCATCCCATGGGATTACACCTCCATGGACTGTTTATCGCAAGGCAGGAAGCACCACGCCTCTCCATTCGTGTTGATCCTCAGAACAGCGTTCGCAAAAGGGCTGTAACTGGGTCATGTTCGAATCACACGGCTGGATCCCTACAGTGATGCTTCCCTCCTAGTCATGACTAGGATGACCCCGTTTAAAGTGGTAGATAACCTCAGTTGATAAACATGCATATATAATATATGTATATTATATATATATACGTATTATATATATAATATGTATATATATATGTGTGTGTGTGTGATCCATTTCCCCTGATATTGAACGCTACCCCCAAAACTTCTGGTTTAGCATGATATGATCCATTCATTTTGGTGAGCGTTCAATATTAGGGAGATGGGACGATAAATATCTATAAATTTATAATGTAACCCGGTCTTCAACTGGCAGGGGCCCATCATCCCTCGATGCTGCGGGGGACTGCCATAGCGTGCCCATCGACTCATTCGGCGGCGGTGGGGTCTTGGACGTGAAGTTGAAGCCGTACCTGTCAAGAAAGGTGGAGCGCAGCAACACCGAAAGCCCATTATCATTAAAATGATTTGAATGTTTTTTTCAGCTTTTGGTTGTTTTGGGGTTGAAAACAACAAGCTAGAATAGAAGATACTATATATATTCACATATAATATAACTATTCGCTGTATTCGTCATTATTGACCTATATTGTCCTTACTATAGTTTATTCATTTCATTGTATTGCATCCTCTTCTGCCATGTGTCGGGCAAGCACGGTGCTTTAAAGCCATGATGGATTTCTGAACAAAGTATCTTCAGTCAGTACAGTAGTTCCCCATCCGCAAACTCGGCAGAACTCAGCAGTGCTCACAAGATTACCCTCTGGTAATTTAACATAGCTATTGAAAATGACCATTTATAGTGGATTTTCCCATTGAAAATGGTGATTTTCTATAGTTATGTTAGTTTACCAGAGGGCAACACAGAGCTGCCTGTAGAAAAGACGGCCAGCATAGAAGCGACGTTCCAAATGGTCGTGTCTATCCGACAAAGCGCGATACACCTGGCCAGGCATCCACCGGCGTCCAGGGTCGAGCCTGCTGTACAGTCGTTGCCCCGCCTGGTCCTTGTAGTGGAACTCTGGAGGCAGGGTCCTGACCAGGAACCAATGAGATTGGCCATGCCCCGAGGCTAAACTGCTTGGATGAAAGGAGCTCTGCTTGATTCCTTGAAACCAGGCCCTCACATCAGCAGCCATGTTGCCATAGAAAATGAAAAAAAGTGACATACTCCTGACTTCCCACGCAATGCGTGTCAGGCAGTCGATCACAGCTCCGCTCTCCTCAAAGACTGCAGCAACAGTTTCACATAGGGCAAAACCTGGCTGTGGCAACGATGGGAAACGACATTGCCACTCATATATCCCAGCATAAATATCATACATGGGGAACAACTTTATCAAAACTGTGGCCATAGGAGGCCATAGGTTACAACTGCCATCAACATCAATAAGCAGTGTGGAGTTGCAAACCCCACTGTATGAGATCATAATTAGTCTTGGCCAGGCACCTTCATCATACCCTCAGACATCTCATCATCCACTTGCCGGGCATTCGCATTGTTGAGATACCTCTGGCGAGAAATAAAGTTGACTGCTGTTATCAAACCTATATACTTAAGACACCAAAAGACATGCATTCATTGGGAAACTTCAAATATGTGTGCTTACGATAAACAACAAAAAACAAACCACAACAAAATACAAAATGAAAAAACAAAAAAGAAACAAATTGCGCTAGAATGCTTTGTATTTGTTTCTTTTTTGTTTCTTTTTTTTCCTCGGGAGACTCCGGAATCCCAAATCTGCATTTTTCTTTGGAAAAGAACGCGAAAAAAAAACCAAACAGAAACGAAAAAGAAACAAATACAAAGCACTCTGGCGCAATTTGTTTCGTTTTTGCTTTTTTCATTTTGTATTGTTTGTGGTTTGTTTTTTGGGTTTGTTTATTTTTCGTTTTCAAAACTGTTTGTTTGTTTCCAGTAAAATGCAGCATTTTGCGTTATAAAATAAATATATATATATAATTATATATATATATACATCAACACTTGATGGTGGATATGGCTTGGCATCTACACTCGCATCATGTTTCCTGTATTTTCCTGCGGCCAACTATGGCCAGTAAAATATCATGCGGCCAACTATGGCCAGTAAAATACACCCCACTTGTTGGGTATTTTGAGGACCCTGTCAGCCGCGTTTCATCTTGGAACATGTCGGACACCATGAAGCGCCCCAAAAGCTGCAGCTTGAAATGCGCTTGAAAGGCCATTAAAATCCATTAAGCTTCAGCTTCTACCATCGATTGTGTAGGTGCACAGTGTTCCTGATATTTCTGTTCCTGGTATTTTTTCCACTTCTTTCCAGATCAAATGCGAGGGGAATGACAGAGGTTCATGACAAAAATCTCCGGCGCACTGCTGGCTGACAAGCTCGAATAGATTGGGCTGCTCCACCAAAAGACCTCAGCACCATTAAATATTATTACATTACTACTGTGCCATGTGGTGTTATCCGAGTCGAATCCTGCCAATGTTTTTGTGTGTAACTCTCCAAACAGCAACTGTGCACGGCTGTGCAGCCTCAGCATTCCTTCTACCCTCTGGTAATTTAACATAGCTATTGAAAATGGCAATTTTTAATGGAAAATCCACTATAAATCACCATTTTCAATAGCTATGTTAGTTTACCAGAGGGTATCTTGCCTGAAATGATGTCATGATGTCATGCTGATTGATCACCATAGCCCAGGAGCTGAAGATCGTCGGCAAGCCATCGGGGTGTTCCTCATGGTAGGCTCTCAACTCGGCCGAATTTCTCTTCAACACCTCGCGTTGCCATGGTCACCGATCTCCCAAGAAGTGGGAGCCAAGGAAGTTTCAAAAAGGGTAAGTTGGTAGTTGTGCTTTGATTTGGGTACACAATGATACAGTAGATGGCCCCAAAATTGCTTTTTTTTTCAAAAATGGTTCAATACAAAAATGACCACTTTCTTGGGTAGTGGTACTCCACCTGATCTTTTCCAGCCAAGCAACAGAGAGGAGCACCTTCTTTCTGAAGTGGTGGATCTGCTCCAGAACCAATTCCCTCGCAGGGTCAAAGAAACATGCAGTTTGAATAATGTGTCTCTTGAAATTAGGTGTACCGGTGTACCCCAAACCATTGGTTCCCCCATTCAAACATGATCCATTTTCAATGATGTTGAATGATTTTGGTATCATTTGGTATCCCCTATGACTCAGGAAACCTACAGATGGTCGCAGGAAGATGACCACCGTGCCTCTCCATGTCTTCCAGAGGCAACTTCTGAATGGCTTCCTCCGGCCACCAGAAATGGAAGTGAAACTGGCAAGATCTCTCAATCTGGGGAGCTCTGAAGAGGGCAGTGGTGCCAAACATGATATCCATGGGTCCATGGCAGCAGTTTCGCGCCTCCAGTTTGGGACACCAAGCCTCCTCCAAGGCGCTCTGAAAGATGCACCTGGCACTGTAATTGTGAAATGCGTCAGTAAAATATTGTCATATGATATCTCATGCTCGAAAAAAAGACAGGTGCAGAGCGGAAAAAGAATAGCAACTAGAAACTTCAATACTCACGACATTTCCGGGACAAAGAGTGAGAGATGCGTTGGCGACTAGACCAAACGATATAATCTTGTCTGCCGCAACCTGTGGTTATACATACCTAAAAACAAATCTCCTGTCCTACCATTTTGGGTGGATATGGATCGTTCCTTGAAAGTCGACTATCTATCTATCATATCTATCTATGTTTAGTAGAACCACTTTCACTGAAAATAGTCTAGCCAGGAATAGTGGCCAGTCGGGGTATGAAGCATCCACTCTCGACAAGAAAACAACGAGATCCGTTTAAATATCTGCGGCTCCTTGCCTCCAACTGTGATCGTCTTGTGCTAGCTTTCCGCTGCGTTGCTTGCTCATGGCGAATTCGGAGTGCTAATCCCTTACAAGGGCGTACCGCTTGGTCTGAAAATAGGCAACCCCGGTTCCACTGGTGAATCATGATTGTCCCATTCACGGCTACACTATTTGGGGGTACAAGAGCAGGGGTTTGCTATCACTGTCTGAATCGTTCACAGGGATCACCTCCCTATGATCTTCACCGTAAAACAACAATCGCTTAAAAACAAAGAGACTTTGGTACTGAAATGGAATTATCCAAGCTGTTCCTCTTATTGTTGGTGGCCTTTGAATCCATGAATCGTGTACATTCAACATGCCATCGCTTCAAGCATGTCTCGAACAGGGCCCTCTTGTGCAAGTTTGCCAACGAACGGCTCATGCGATGACACAACAAAAAAAGGGGCTGCAGCAAAATCGTCACGCGCAAAGCTAAACGTCATTCACCCTACTCTACGCCTAGCTGGCGCACGTATCAGCTGTTGTCATACGAACTAGTTCAGTCAATCAATAGAGAAATGTGTGCTCCATGAACATTCCATTCTTAAATCTTTGCAGCATACAAAAACCAATTGCGGAATGTAAACAGGCGGCCAGTTTTAGGCCCAAATATATTTAGCGGGATCTCCCAGTGGGTATCTCATGGTGAATCATGAATTTTCCCAGTGGCCCATGTGGCCATAAATTGTGGTAAATCACCCAATTTCTGGACAAACCCAGTTGATCCAATCTCTATTTCGGGCCTGGTCAAATCCCCGTTTGCACCTGCTTGCCCGACAGCTGAAAGAGGCCAGTCACCTGCAAGAAGGAATTGGCTGGTTAATGATAAATCATTGGTCAATTGGCTTATGGTTCATCAATATTCGTCAATATTCGTCAATATTATTCATCAATAATTATTCATCAATATTCATCAATATTCATCAATATTCATCAATATTCATCAATATTCTTCAATATTCATCAATATTCATCAATATTCATCAATATTCATCAATCATCATTACCAAAAGCAAGTGGTTTCGACATGGTATTAACTGAACCAATGAACAAATGATAACAAATGAATCAGCAAAGATGGAGAAAATACAACCAACATGAAGCTGGCTGTTGGTCGAGCTACCCATGCTCAAAATGTGTCTGTCCCGTGGGAATCAGCATCGCATAGTTTTGAAGCCACCAACAGTCGCTTCGCCAGCTCACCAGTAACCAGCAGTCGGGTGCCTCGACATAATCCAAATCAGCCAATGGCTTCTCCGTGCTGGTATCACCCCAGCCGGTCTGAGCCAAGTTGAGCCAATCCTATGTGCCTCTCACTCTTTTTCAACTCAAGTACCAATCATAATTCATGTATATTCATGTTGACTGATGATAATCGCTGTTGATTAATGTTGCTCAAGGTTGCTCAATGTTGATTTCTGTTGGTTCCTGTTGGTGAATGTTGACTGTTGGTTCAGCTCTTTGGATTTGATTTCTTTCCTTTCTGATAATTACCCCCAATGAAAACTCCCCATGTACCGGAAACGCCTCTACAAAGCGTTTTTGGGTAAAAGGTCAGGACTTTTCCACAAAACCTGAGTAGCTGATGATTCCATATAGTCCTATACTGCCTATATTAAAAACATGTGGGGTGTATTGAAAGGCAGCAGATGCATCGAGTCCTTTTTTTCGTGGCCGCTGTGCTGCTGGTCACTTCTTTGAGGTGGACCTGACCATGGCCGTGAGAGATTTTTTGGCCCTGTGGGGTCCAGGTCCCCCCAAAACAGCACCATGGGAATCCACCATTTGATGCTGTGGATGCTATGGAAATCGATTCTAAATCTATGATTAAATCTGGAAATTGATTCTAAATCTATGGCTAAATCTATGACTTGGTCGCTGGAATATTTGGAGATATTTGGAGCAAAGTGCTTCACGCGCCTTGAAGAAGTGCACACCTCCATCCTCATCCGAAAACGCCAGGTTCCGCCTGCGACGCAGGCGAGCTTTCCAGGTTACCATCCCATGGATCATCCAGCGGGGGTTTATCTCATTGTTATGGCAATTCTGACTACGAAAGTGATGATAAACCACTGGGAAACAATATGCCTTCATCTTCATCATCATCATCATCATCATCCTCATCCTCATCCTCATCCTATTAATTACCATCAACTGTAATTGAAAAAACAATGGCATATCCTGGTTTATCACCGTGTTATACCACCTTTCCCCCATTAACATGGCATCTTTTCTCTGGCGGAAAATGATGAAACATCAACCAATCGACCATGGTCTTCTCCCTAGCCTTACTCCATCTTCCCAGCGCGGGGCGCATGCCATGTGAACCAAGGAGGCATCGCCTAGAACGAAGCCACCGAGAGGGAGATGCGTCCAAAACTGGAAGATACACGATACCATCACTGTCAGTCTTGTTTTATGGTGATTGGTGGATTATATATATATATACCGTATACCCAAATAAACTCAAATGAACGGAAATGTGAGTTCCTTCATTATCATTGAAAAACATTGAAATGAATCATGAAGATAAAATGGATCAGCTATACTAGCATAGGCTGTATAGGGATTCAGTATTGAACAATGTACGTCTTCATGTCCAAAAAACGCTTTTGCGACATGATGTAGCGAGTCTAGTGGCGACCAAATTTGCTTGCTTCAACCACCGCTGCAGGTGCCGGGACAAAGCAGGTAGAACAGAAAAGAGCAACATTGATCTCAAATCACCACTTCATTCTGTGTTGATGTTTCAGAATCGAGAAAGTTTGTAGCTTGAAGGATCATGAAGACATGGATGTTTGAGCAAAAGTTCCAAAAGGGATTCAATTGACACATTGGCTGAGTCTTCGAAGTCGTTGTTTCTTCGTTCACTCTGGGTCCCCCTGACACTGGCAGGAGCTCAGTCGTTGTGGAGCATCTTGGGCATCAACCACCAGAAGGGGAGACTTCTGCGAAGTACCTCTGCAGGCGCGGAGAGATGCCAGGGGTGGCCCGCAAAATTGGCAGTTTGGGATTAGACCATCCCTTTTGAGAGGGGAATCATTCTGACCCATATCCGTTTTGGATCATTCTAGTAGCATCAGCTCTGCTTTGCGGATATGCTGTTCCCAGTTTCTTCAACCAAGTCGGCGGGTTTTGGCTTGCTCACCTTGTATCACCCTTTTTCGCTGCTTTGAAGAAATCGAAAAACAGAGTGGTCTCTGGCGGTATCTGGTGTTTACCATTGACATCTCAATGGTGGTTGCTGAAGCTGGTACCGGATGTCGCACGAAGACATGGCAGATTCCACAACTGGACTTGTCGATCCCAGCTGTAGGAGACCTGGAGAGATTGGTCTGCAGCTCAGACGGCCACGTACGATTTATACCATGTCATATCACGGTGAAAGTATGAATATCATCATTTAATTATCATCTCTAACTGTCGTATCATTTACAGTATATCACATATTTATAGCATCTAAAAAAAAACTGCATGAAAGACCATGGTAACGAACAGTCAGTTGTAAATGGTCCAAATTACATGGTATATAAAACTGATTAAAAGTGTATTAAATATTAAATGTCATGTGCGTTTAAAGAACATTATCTATGAAACTTCGTGGTTTGCATTAGGAACATTGGCTATGGTTGGTTGCAGTGTAGCTATCCCCCCCTGTAAATCATGGAAGCTGAAGATTTTGTTACTCAAGCAGTAGCCAGTGGAGGAGTTCGTGGAAGGGAAGGTGAACCCTTGAGTTGAGTAAATACGATAAGAATGAAAAACAGGTGCTGAAAAAATGAAGAAAACATAGAAATATAATGTAATATAATGTAATATAATGTAATATAATGTAACATAATGTAATATAATGTAATATAATGTAACATAATGTAACATAATGTAATATAATGTAATATAATGTAACATAATGTAATATAATGTAATATAATGTAATATAATGTAATATAATGTAATATAATGTAATATAATGTAATAACATAGACCCGGGCAAGCCGGCGGCGGAAGTTTCCCAAGAATAAATGACCTATAGTTCAAGGCCAGCCTGTCCCGAGCGTGTCCTTCCCTCGACAAGCGGTTTTTTTTTCAGCGAGAGAC
>Ga0126342_10011302_pt1 | contig 15956 bp, 10 predicted proteins | sample Cyp1metagenome_FD_92528 | JGI IMG/M metagenome (GOLD analysis project Ga0126342, IMG submission 92528) | Coral microbial communities from Lord Howe Island, Old Settlement Bay, Australia - Cyphastrea 1 metagenome | ecosystem: Host-associated > Invertebrates > Cnidaria > Coral ... | reverse complement strand
TGATGTATAGTATGGCTTCAATGCCTGCAGTATTAAAGATGTGGCTATCAATGTGTTGGTTTTATATTTAAAAGGGGCTCATCCAACTGTAAGCTGAGGGGTGTGAAATGTGAAGATACAAATTTGGATGATGTAGGCCATGGAAAAAGAACACCCCAAAAGTGGGAATGCAACCAATGTAAGGAACAGTATGAAAACATGGTAAAACACTGCACCCTGATAGCAAAAAAAAAGTAAATTTAAAATTTGGGCAGCATTCCCCCCTAGAAAGGGCATACATGGGAAAGCAAATGATGGACACCCAGAGTGCAATCCCCAAAATTGGGAAAAATTTAGGATAAGTTGGGAAAAATCTAGGATAAGTTAGGATTTTTTTAGGATAAGTTGGGTTTTTTTTAGGCTAAGATGGGAAAAACTGGGAGGCTAGGGGGATAAGTTGGGAATGAGTGGGAAATGATGGGAATACAGTGGGAAGCACATAGCCAATAAAGGAAAACTATGGGAATCCCAAGAAAAGCCAACCATTTCCCATGGATACCCAATGCAAGACCAATGATATAGGCACCACAGACATGTGTAGGAGTGGCATATCATAAGTGAAACTGGTGGTGTTACACAAAGATTTGAACCTTGAAAGCCATGTGGCCCAGGACCTGTCCCTGTCATGGCTATGGCAAGCTCCAGTGATGGCCAGTCAGTTCAAGACTGGGATGGCAATTGGGAGGGGTGGCAGTGGCAGTGGCAGGCAACTGCCTCTGGTCATTGGACAAAGGTGTGGACCAAGACTAAGGAGGCTGAGAAGGATGTCGCTGATAAAGAGCCAGAGTCAGAGGGAGAGGTAGATATCCCTATGGAGCCAGCAGACACTGATGGCACAGAGTCTGAAACCAGCTCCAAAGACTCAGGGTCAGGGCACCCAGTTTGTTGCAGTCACTGTGTGAGGTGGCACTGTGTAGGCACCACACATGTGATATAGTGTAGCTGTACCAACAAACCCTTGGCCACACCTATTCTTTGTTTGCTCACACATGCTCTTTTTTTTGCAGCCTTGGCCACATGAGGCACCAAGACCTCAGGGACATTGAGGACCTGAACAGCTACCAGTTGTCCAGAGACTTGTTCTGGGAGGCTGAGAAGAGAGTGAGGTACACCAGTGTGGGCCTAACCCCCTATGAGATTCACTGCTTGATGGAAGACCTGCATGAGGAGTATGCGCACCATGGTAAGAAGGTGGTGTCATTGTTTGGCAAACCCAAGGGGGCTGGCCAAGCAGTGAAGGCCTTGCTGAACTTGTTTAGGAAGCAACATGATTGGGGCCAAGGGGAGATGGTGAAAGTTGACACAATCCACTTTTCTGTCCTGAAGCACCAGTTGGTGGTGGCATGGTCCCAATTATATGATGACATGGAAGGAATGAGGCTGAAGTTGAACCATCCAGAAAAGGGTGTGGTGTGTGATTGTTTCCCTGCCACAGCCTTGATGCCCATGCTGTGCATCCATTCCAAGTTCACCAGAGTCCAGATGAAGGGTGGATTTGAGCCCAACATCATGGAGACCTTGTGCCCCACCTGCTCTTGGTGCATCAGATGTGGCAAGTGGCTTGGCTGCACTTCCACTGGGTGGCTGCTTTGTTGAGGTTGCCACTGTTGAACAATCAGTTGCATATATATATATATACATGTATATATATATACATGTATATATATATATATACATATATATATACATATATTAAACACATGCATCTGCAATGAAAATAAAGCATGGGGAATATAAATAAACTGCCAGCTATGTTGTTTGCCCATTGCAGCATGGAATGAACCATGTGTACAGTGTTACAATTATGGTATCAGTGAACCACAAGGCATGGCAATGATATGGGGGTGGTGTGTTTTCACCTGTTGTTTGGGCCTGATGGGCCACAGAGAGTACTAGTTAACAGTTTGCAGCCACACAAGCCTGGTGTGTGTGTGTGTCTATCTGTATGTGTATATTATATGCATGGGTTTGTGTGTGTGTGTATGCTTGTGGTTGTTTGCATGTTGGGCTGGGTGCCTGTTTGTGTGTTTGTTTGTAGGCTTGTTTGTGTGCTTGCTTTTGTTTTATGCTTGTCTTGTGTGTCTCTGTGTGGCTTTGTCTGTCACTGTGTGCTTCTGGGTCTCTGTGAATCCCTTTGTATGGTTTGCTTTTGATTTGTGTGTGTGCCTGTGTGTCTCTCAGGATGTCACTGTGGCCTTCTGTGTCCTTGTTTGTTTGGGTGCCCTGTGCATCTCTGTGTGTCTATGGTGGTCTTTGAGTGTCTGTTCTGTGTGTCTCTGTGTTGCTGGGAGTGTGCCTGTGTATGTGTGTGTGTCTTTGCATGTCTCTGTGTGTCTGTGTAACTCTGTGTATCTGTGTGTGCCTCTGTGTGTGGTGTAGGGTAGGGGCTAAGGTGCCAGCCAGCATGTGCCCAAGTGGCCACAGTAGTAGTCACTAGGGCCAGCTTAGTAGAGGGTTACATCACCCAGCTTGTATATGTATATGTATATGTATAGGGATATGTATATGTATAGGTACAGGTGTAGGTATATGCATATGCATATGTATATGCATATGTATATGAATATTTACATGTACATGTATATGGATATGTATATGTACATGTATATGTATATGTATATGTATATAACTCTGTGTGTGGTGCATTTATCAATGGTGGTTATGTGCCTGCAATACCAATCTTGACTGTCCTGATGATATGGGCAAACAGGTTCTGCAAAGTTGCTATGGCCAAGAGCAAGGGCAACTTGGCTGCCTACAAGGCTGTTTCTGAGAAGGTGATGTGCAGCTGCAACACTGCTTCAACCTTTGGTCCATGGGCTCATTGCTACCCTTGGTGAGATGAGCACTGCCAGGCCTGCCAGCTTGCACAGGCTTTGTTCCACAGTGGCTAGATGCATGCCACCTTTCAACCCCATGATTCTTAGTGCAGGTAACTTATAATATAGCCAGTGCTGAATTGGAGTTGTGACCTGCAAACCCAGGTTGGTAGCTAATTTACTTGTCCACCATTTCAGCAGGCCTGGTGATGACCACAGCTGCACTGTGACACTGTGCAACTCAAGGCTCAAACTGGGTTGGTGACCTGTTGTTTCTGTTGTTTCTGTTGTTTCTGTTGTTGTTGTTGTTGCTGTTGTTGTTGGCCTGCCTGCCTGCTTTGCCTCATGATGGTAGAGGAGCAGCATGTGGCTGAGGGCCAGTTGGCTGCACCAGCCCTTTCAGAGTGCATTGAGGTGGTTGCACCTGGGGAAGCTGGCCAGACAGGCCAGAAGGCTTTCACTTTGCCATATGGTGTGTGCACTTTGCCAGACTTACAGCAAAGGGCCTACATCAACAAAGATGGCAAAGCTGAATGGGTTTGGGCCAGGGTGCACAGCTACTGCCAGATCCAGAAGGAACCTGGCAGAATGCTGATGCACAGCAAAGATGCACTCCTGAAAGAGCTGGGAGAGCTTCAGGTGCCTGAGGCTGGCCTCCATTACAGGGGCATGGACACACCAGCTGGTGAGTCTGACTGGAAGGACCACACTTTGGAATCCTCAACTTTGCTTGGGGCCTTGGTGTACTGAAGGAAAATGCAAAAGTCAAAGCCATGAAGCTCCTGTTGGAGCTGGCAGGGAAAGCCTTGCCATTTGCCAACCTACATGCTCCAAAGGCCTACTGGCCCCATGGCAAGTGCCCAGCTCTTCTTCACACCCCAGGGCCTGACACAGGATTGGGGCAAGTTGCTGGCACTGTCACCAGGGGGTGCTGAGCTGTGGAAAAGGCTTGGAACCAGGACTTGGCTGAATAGATGCATTGCATCTTCCTTGGAAAATGCAACATTCCAAGATATCCTCTTCTTCAATGCCTACCTCATGTGCCACCCCAAGGTGAAAGGAAGGGGCCAACTGCTCTGGACTGCAATTGGTTCCACTACCTTGCCTGAGCTGGTCTTTCACCTAGGCACCTGGCTGGATGCCCTTGCTTTGGCCATGAAGGAGGAGCCACTTCAGATGCTCCCCATTCTGAAGACCAAAGAAGGCAATGCCAGGCTGCTGGCAGATCCAGTGAACCGCATGCTGCTTCTGTGGAAGCTTAGGAGAAGCAAGCAGCATAGGTTGGAGATAGCTGGCACACATGGTGATCTGGGTGGCAACACCATCAGAATGATGAGGTATGAAGCATATCTGGATTGCCTTTTGCACAGCAAGGCCCTTGAGTATGCTTTCAGTGGCTACAAGCAAGTCTGTGTCTCCTGGGACCCCAGCTCCTATGGTGGCAAAGACATTTTCATTGGATGCTTGTATGTGCCACAGTGCAACCAAGCTGCATACCTCATGAGCCAGCATTTGGGTGCCACCTACCTTGGAGAATTGGATGGGTCATTGCTTGAGCTGGGCCAAGCCAGAAAACTCACCAGACTTGAGGGCTACAGGGAGGTCAAAGGCCTAAGCTCATCACTGGAAGGTGTGGGGCTGTCCTTGAAGGACTTCTTTGTGCCTGAAGGACTGGTGCTCAGGCCTTTGGCTCCCCATGAGCTCAGGATTCAAGGTCCAGGTGGGAGATGGTACATCCAAAATGAAAAGACTGGAGAGACCAAACCTGAAGCCCCAGAGGACTTTGATTTTGGGGCTCTTCCTGCTCTCATCTCCATTTCAGACCAAGGGCCAGCAAACACAGCTGCACTCAACTACTTGATGTTTAGCTCCAAGGCTTTGCTTCTGTGGTCCCTATGGGACCCTTATCACAGAGCTTGGAACGACCTCAAGTTGGCCCTCAAGCGCTGTGCTGGTGATGGGTGGAGAACAGTGCTAGAACTCACCCTGGTTGCCAATATGAACTATGGCCCATTTGGAAGTGGCAGTTGGTTTTTCAAAAAGAAAGCCAAATTGCAAGACTTCCTGATGACCAGGGATGTGAACAGTCCTGCCTGGAACAACTTCCAGCATCTTATTTGTCAAGAAAGAAGGGTTTCTGAACCCAGCAATCTGGAAGAAGCACAGGAACTGTTCACTGAGATGGCTAGCCTGCAATCCTTCAACACCAAAGGCCCATTGGTGAAGCTCATGCGCTGGTTCTCATTTTTCGAGTCAATGGCATTCCTGGATGGTGAGTTTTATATGACTAAACTCATCCTTCTCCATGCTGCTGAGAAAGCAGATGCTGGCTCAGAGGCAGAGATTGATGAGGGCTTGCCACAGGAAAAAGACCACAAGAAGGAGCTTGCAGAGCTGAAAAAACGCAAGGGCACATGGAGGTTAGCCCCAAGCCTCATCAATGGCAAATCCCTTTGCATGAAGGACTGCATCATGGCCTGTGGGAAGGCAATATGGCAGAACTTCTCTGAGAGAGCAAGGGAGGTTTGCTCCCCCATGCAGGTGAAGGAGCTGAACATAGCATGTGCTCAGAGCAGGTTCTGGGCTTGTGAGCTCTTGGACATGTTGGAATCTTCTTTGGAGGAGGAGAAATGCCTGAAGCACCTCTTTCCAGAATTCCAAGGGCATGAAAGTGCCATGACCTGGCATTGTGACCTCTTGGCAAAGCTCCTGGAGACCAGGGCAATGAGCTTGGCTGTCTTCTACCTGATGCCACCCAGCCTCTACTGCCACCTGCTGTCCTATGACCCTGAGGTGTCCAGGGAAGCACATGACTTGGCGCGGAAGCATTGGGGCATGTTGCTAGCAGCTGAGGAGGCCCATGCTGCTGGTGCAACAGTCAAGCCTTTGTCCAGCATCTACTGGAGGTTCAGCCCACTCATCAGGGCTTTGTTCATGGCTTTTGAGGAAGATGCCCGCAAGTGCCTAGTGTACACCACACAAAGTCAAGCCATGAGATTGCAGCTGCTCTTCACTCAGCACCTGGGAGATTCCAGGCTGATTGAGAACATTCACCAACATGGAAGAGATCTTTGCAGGGCCAGCAAATCCAATTCCATGTCGAATGTGAGCATTATGGCCAATGTCTTGAGATGTGGTGTACTGGAGGGCAGGAAAGTCCCTATGGTTGCTGCCAAGGAGATCATGAAGGCAACTGGCATGGCCTGGCATTCCAAGAACAAGGAGCCTGTGGTTCAAAAGTTGAGAACTCATGGGAAGAAGCTGCCTGTGGAATTGCAGCAGATGATGGCACCCAACAAAAAGGGCAATGAGCAGTGGCCATCTCCAAGCCCTGGCTCTTTGTTTCAAAGCTGTTGCTCCACAGACTGGCTCTTCCATTACTTCTCAGACCAAGCTGCCACAGATGCAGATGTCAATTCTGCATGGCTTTGTTGCCTTGCCAGGCCAGGGGCCATCTTGGCACAACAATCCACTTCATCAGTGGTCATGGTCATTGCTTCTGCAGAGTACAGCTTCTTGGGTGTGGCCATGGAGGCCAAAGTGGGCTTGACATTGGAAAGGACCTTCCACTGTGTTGTGAGGCGGGATTCCATTGGCTTCCACCACATCACAGACTTGGATGATTGGTTGGAGTTGCAGGTGGAGCCTTGCCTCACCACAGCAGGAGGAACTAGGGGCCCCATTGGTTGGCGGAAGATTGCTGAGCCTCTCACCTTGGATTTAGCTGCTTTGCTGAAAGGCATCACCTTGACATTTCTGCAGCTCAAGGATTTGGTTGTGGCATTGGGGGGCTCCAAGAAAGGCATAGCTTCCAAGAAGGCTGCCATAGAGCTCCTCATCACCATGGCCTTTGCTGCTGACAAAGTGGAAGAGGTGAAGGCAATGTATGCTGCTGAAGAGGAAGCCAGGGGTGATGAGCAGATGGACTCTGATCTCTCTGAATTGGTCTCTGAGCTTGGGCAAGATGATGCCAACACCCAAGACCTCAAAGACTTGAAGGAGAAGAAGCAGGCCTACAGACAAAAGAAAGCCCTCAAGAAGGCAGAGCAGCAGGTGCTGCTGCAGGGCAAGGAGAAGTCCAGGAAGGGCAGGGGCAAGGGCAAAGGAAAGGCCAAAGGAAAGGCCAAAGCCAAAGGAAAGGCACAGGCTAAGCCCAAGGAGGAAAAGCCCGAAACCTTCTTGGAAAGTGTCATCAGGAGGGCCAAAAAGCTGGCTGCACAAAGGGACCAAGGAGCAATGGCTGAGATTGTCAAGCAGGAAAGGCATGTGGAAATGGAGGTGGCAAAGGAGATGACTGATGATCCAGAACAGGTGAGAAAGGCTAAGGCTGCTCCTGCTGAGGAGGCTGATGTTGACATGAATGATATATTTGGAGATGCTGTGCCAGAAGGCCCTGATGCAGGTGCAGCACCTTCTTCTTCGTCTGGGCCTCATCAAAGGGCCCCAAAGACTTACAAGTCACCTGATGACATCTTGGGCCTCCTGAACCCACCAGGCTGCAAATTCACCTTGAGTGGCATGGACCACAGGTTCAAGTCTGAGTGGGAGGATGACCTCCCTGAACTGGATCATCCATACAGCCAAAAGAGATTCTCTGCATCCTTTGCTAAAAGAAGAACTTGGCAGGATGCCCTGAGCCTTGTGCATGAGCGAAATTGGCAGAAATGGAACCTTGTGAAAGATGAGTATCTGCTGGGTGAAGGTGAGGAGCCACAGAAGCCTGGTGTGATTCCACAGGAATTGCAAGATCTTTTGCAGGTGGAAATTGCCAAGCTTGGGAAGCCAAAAACTTATGCCAAGGGTGCTGCTGAAGTAGATGACACCCAGATGGCAGAGTGAGGGCATGCAGGGTGGGCTGAATGAGCAACCTCTGTGCATAGCTGGTATTGCCAGGAACAATTGCTGCATGCACATTTGAAATTTGCACATTTGAAATTTTTGAGAGCAGCTTTGAGTGGCATGCAGGAAAGCAGCAGGAATGTCAGTGCAAAAAAAAGATGCAGTAACTTCAGTGAGACTTGCTAGGTGGGATTGCACAGAGAAGTTGGTAAACTCCATTGGGTTGGTAGACTGCCACTCTGACCCCCTTGCCCATGTTGCTGAGATGTGCTTCACCCTTGCTTGGCCCTATGCTCTTGACAAAGCAGGTGCACACCATGGGCAGTGCAAGAGGGAACTTGAGCCCTGCCCCAGCAACCCAGCTGCACTGGGATTCTGAGTGCCACAGCATGGCCATGACCAGGCTTTGAGATTCCAGCCTTGTCTTGGCTTGCTTTGGTTCTTGGCATCTTGTTGCAGGTCTTGCTTGCTTGGGCATGGCTTGAGCCCTTTGGGCTTAGCCATGGTGGTGAACACTGTGCTTGCCTCTGGCATTGGCAGTCCTTGTCTCCTCTTGGCTTGCCTTGGTGCTTGCCACCTTGGTGCAGGTCTTGCTTGCTTGGGCATGGCTTGAGCCCTTTGGGCTTAGCCATGGTGGTGAACACTGTGCTTGCCTCTGGCATTGGCAGTCCTTGCCTCCTCTTGGCTTGCCATTCACCAAGCCCTCCCACCCACCCTTGCTTTGCTGGTGTTGCTTTGTTGCTGCTGTTGTGGGGAGGGGTGGCAGTCTACAAACCCATTGGAGTTATTGGAGTTTGTTTTATTTTTAACATGTGTGGCAGCAATGTTTCCAAAGCCAGGGCTTGGCACAAGAACATTTTATTTGGTTTTGAGTGCCAGTGCCAGCAGGCCATCAACATGTGAAGAAACCTACATGCACCACTTCTTTGGGGTTTTGTGTTATGTAGGTGATTTGCCAATACAGTCAGTGAATTTGGCTTTGAACACACACAGTCACAAACCATTTGGGTCACCATGGGCTATGCTTGCCACCTGCAGGTGCTGTGGGCCTGATCTGATGAGTGCAGCCTGTGGCCAGTGGTAGCACTGGAACTTTTGACCTTCTGAGAGGGGTGAGCTACACAAATTTGAAACCTTAGTGGACAAACGCCATGTGACAACACTGTGGTGGACAATTGTGCTTTGAAGGGGGGAAAACTGCCTGTCAAGAATCTGGGTGAGTTGTTTGTGTGCTGAATTGGGGTTAGTGACTTAGTGACACATGCAACAGCCAAGGTTGGCTACTGAATGTTGTGCTGGCATTTTCTTTTATTTTCAGTGTGGGTTTGTTGCAAAGGGTGCCATACCTGAAGGGTGTTTCAAATTGTGAGTTTCTAGGACTTTTGAGGTCATTGCAAGGCCTTTGCACTGTTTGCACCAACCCAATGGGAATGTGATTGCATTTTCATTGGGCTGTACCTGGAATATGGGAAAGGGGTCCCTATTTTGAAAGTCAACATGTCCCTTCTGCATTTTTTTTGGGTGTTTTGGTTTATTGCAATCCCTCTGCATCAATCCAATGGAATGAAATTTGTTTTACAAGAGGAGTTTTGTATGTTGTTTTTGCAATGGGCCTGAAATATGTGAAGGGGTTCCCATTTTCAAAGCCAACATGTAATTTTTATTTTGTTTTGTTCTTTTGGTGTTGTTGCAATCCCTCTGCATCAATCCAATGAGTGACATTGTTTTTACAAGAGGGGTTTGGCATTTTGTTTGGGATAGGCATGGAATATGTGGAAGGGGTCACCATTTTCAAAACCAACATGTAACTTTTTCATTTTTGTTCTTTTGGTGTTGTTGCAATCCCTCTGCATCAATCCAAGGGGTGCTTGCTTGTGTTTTGTGCAGGTTTTTTTTAGTTTTTTTTAGGTTTTTCAAGGCAATGTTGGGATTTTTGTTGTTTTGCATAGGTTTTAATAGAAAATCATAGGAAACTATAAGTTTCATATATATTAGACCCTATGTTGAAGAAACACTCTCTTGAAGAAGCACTTCAAGAGATGCAATGAGTAAACCTCCATTTTCCTATGCTTTTCCTATGGTTTTCCGATGGTTTTCCTATGGATCCTATGATCAAATGATGATCAAATGACTGGTGAGACGTCTCACAGGACGCCCAGGAGTTCCTATCGATGTTTTTGGCTGGGCTCAGCGACATGGCTGGGAAGCTGGTGTCAAGAATGGCCGGGAAAAGCAGACAGAAGAATGGTGGTTTGGTGTGGTTTGGTATGGTTTAATTTGGGAAGACATAAATGAGACAATATAAATATGGTGGTTTGAAAAATGGTTTAATTATGGAGAATGAACTATAAATGAACTATAAATGAACATGATCCATTGCTATGTTTGATTACTGGAAGGTGCATGATGAACATTTATGCAACTGAGAAAGGTTTCAACATCAAAAACGAGGATACAACTTTCCGAGTGCCCGCAAGCTACTCTCACAAAATTATCTGGCAGAATTTGCATATCCTGCCAATTGGCAGCATCAGCCATCATTTTCTTTTGACATCAATCTCTGCAATCAACAGGAGCCACACATTGAAGGAGATGTCAGTATTCAGTTACCAAAAAAGCGACTATTCATTGTTTACAATCAACATCTGGTTGGTGGTTTGGAACATGAATTTTATTTGTCCATTCAGTTGGGAATTTCATCATCCCAACTGACGAAGTCATATTTTTCAGAGGGGTAGGTCAAGCACCAACCAGATATTGACTTTACCGAGACGGTGCCGGTTGCTGGAGATTCATGTTTCTCCGATAGCGAAGTTGGTGCAGTCACTTGACTATGGTCAATATACAAACCAATAAAGCATTTGTAAATGGTTAACCGTTGTTAATCCACAGTTAATGATATGTTTTTTTAGCTATGGTAGATGTAGATATCTAAAGTTATTGTAGAACTTATAACTTTTCATAATCATGGTTAATGTTAATATTGTTTTGTCTAGTATGGTAGATTTAATAATCATGGTTAATATTTTCTTAACTATGGTAGTTTAATGACCATGGTTAATAAACCATATTATCACATAATAAACAACAGTTAATATATCTGAAGATCTGAAGTTCACTGGGCTTAATTCACCATGCGCTTCGTCCATGGGCCAGACTCTGGGAGGTGCAGAAGTTCCAGTCACTAGTAGTTGGTTCGATTATCCTCGCTGTAGGGGTTTATAATATATTTATATAATTATGAAGGTTTTTGAAGGTTAATATATATATATATATATATCTATATATATATATACATCTATCATTATAATTTATGAAGGTTTATATTTTATATATCTATATATACTAACATTATCTCATATCCTATAATGGGGGTGAAGATATAATTATGTATTAGTCGTTGGTTATCCCAGCTTATGGGGGGTCCCATCATATCTCAGAACTATCTCCCCTTGGACCTCTCAGAGCAATACCATTTCATGAAATATCCATGAAAATTCTTGCTTATATAAATCCTAACTATCATCAATATGAAGATCCGAAAACTATTTCAAAGTGGAAAGATCACGCTTAATTTTATCCAAGTTGCCAATCAGTTCGTGCCATCTAACTGGCTTTTCTACACCGTCGATCCCCCGTTCCGGGGCCTCCGGGGCCGAGGCGAAGATGTGAACCGCACCACCCAGAAACCCTACCGAGAACTGAAAGATTCTGAGGGACGGCCGGATGAGGAGGTGCCAGGACTAGCAGATCTCATCCAATTTCCCTAAGAATAGGGCATGATTTATATTACCCTCTGGTAAACTAACATAGCTATTGAAAATGGCCATTTATAATGGATTTACCCATTAAAAATGGTGATTTTCCATAGCTATTTTAATTACCAGAGGGTACATATTGATATATATTGCATCCAATTCCCAAGAAAAAAATCTGGGCTTCACTTTGAAGATGCTGGTTTAAGCATGATAAGAATCGATGCTTTCCATGGGATACCCTCTGGTAATTTGTCACAGTTCACTATTGAAAATGACCCAGTCGAAATAGTGGATTTTCCCAGCTATAACATGGTGGATATTGCTATAGTTTTTTGTAAACCTTTACCAGGCCGGGTAAACCTCCATTTTCCTATGGGTTTTCCTATGGTTATACCACTTTTTGATCCCAGTTTACCAGGCCGGGTAAATCAATACCAGCAATGTTTTCACGGGACTCGGATGGGCCCAACGGGCCCATGTTGGCCCCGAAAAATGATCGAATCCAGTCATCATCAAGTCGAATCCAGTCGGTCATCAAGCCAATAGACTTCACCATAGGAAAACCATAGGAAAACCATAGGAAAACCATGAGAAAATGGAGGTTTACCCTCTGGTGATGTCAAATAGCGAACTGGAGAATGGCCCATAGAAATAGTTGATTTACCGAACTTAAAGATGGGTGGATTTTCTATAGCTATGTAAACGTTTACCAGAGGGTAGGCTTCACCACCAGCCAATCCGATGACTAGTGAATAGACGAAGCTGTCATGTTTTTCAATGTGAAACCAGTTTTCGAATTCTGTTTTTGAAGTCGAATTGCTGATCTTTGTGAAGCTGTCATGTTTTTTTTCGGGAGAAGAGATGAGGCAGTTTCTTCCAAAGTTGGCGCTTTGTAAAATTGAAGATATGCTGAAAACTCGGGACCTCAAGATTCATCCAAAGTTGGTACTTTTCTAGTGACAACAATGTTTTCCGGTGTATTACAATTTGAGAAACACGATTGGATTGAAGAATGCTTCGGCTAGCTTTTGGGGGTGTTTCGTTTCCGCTTGGTCTATGCCCTGGCATGTTCTTGGCATCTAAGATTCTTTTCGTGCTATGAAGGTGGATGATGCTGGAGTTTTTGAGGCAGTTTATGATTTTATTCTCATGTTTATCGTTGATTACCACTATCATCACTATAACCGTCATCGTCATCATCAGCATAATCAGCACCATAATCACCATCTATCTATCTAAATCTGAATCTGAATCTAAATCTAAACCTACATCTAATCTAAATCTAATCTCCAATCCTATCTATCTATCTATCTATCTATCTATCTATCTATCTACTTATCTACCTATCTACCTATCTACCTATCTACCTATCTGTCTGTCTATCTTTCTATCTTTCTATCTTTCTATCTTTCTTTCTATCTATTCTATCTATTCTATCTAGTCTATCTATCTATATATCAATCTATTCTAATCTAATCTAACCGATTCTAATCTAATCTAGTCTAATCTAAGCCTATCTAACCCTATCTAATCCTATCTAATCCTATCTATCTATCTATCTATCTGTCTGTCTGTCTATCTATCTTTCTATATTTTTATCTTATCTATCTTATCTATCTTATCTATCTTATCTATCTTATCTATCTATCTATCTATCTTTCTTATCTAATCTATCTTATCTTATCTTATCTTATCTGATCTTATCTATCTATCTATCTATCTATCTAGTTTATTATGTGTATATATAGATATATATATATATATATATCCTCATGAAATATCACCACATATATATATATATATATACGCATACGCACATACCCATCTAATCCCATGATTTTCCCATGAAATCTCCATCTCACAAACCTTGGCTCGCGCCAGGTGGCCTCAGAGTACTGGCAATCGCACTGCCAGAGGGAGGTGAGAAAATGGGGCGAAGGATTTTTAAAAAAATGGGGATTTTCCCATGACTTTAGCCCAAAAATGCTGGTTTAAATGGGGTTTAATTTTATCGGATTCGACATCAATGGCATATGGGGATCATACGGGGATATAGGTAAAGTATGGTAAAGTGGTAGAGTTTCACCATCAATGTTAGCTGGCTTTATATGCATATAGTGGGTTAAAAATCAGATGTAGTGGGGATTATATGTGGATCGAGTAGGGATATAATAGGAATATGATTAGTAGCCCATACAATGTGGGACATTCAGCATCAATGGCATTGAACCAACAGAATGGTGGTTCAGTTGGGATATAAGGGGGGGATGTAATGCGGAACTCATCTCTAAAAAGGACTACCATGGGATATCCAGCCAAGTTGATATAATTAACCATCAATGTATGGAGATAAATCCACTATGTAATATCAGGGGTAATTAACCATCAATATATGATAAGTCCGCTACTTATGAAATCTGTAGATAGTATGTTTGTACTTTTTGGGTTCCTTAAGCAAATCCAAGATAATTAAACTATGGGGGTATAGCTGCTATAACCAACAAAAATGGATGCAGAATGGGTCCACAATGGATATACAATGAAATATAACAATATCATGGACGATGAAGATTGAGTACGATGTTTGGGAATATAATAGGTATCAACAACTTGGTATTCAAGACATATCCAAAATTGGAGGCTTGTCATTGGGTTTAGCACAGTATATAATTTTTTGCTATGGTGGGACCCACCAGCACATAACACCGGTGAAAACCAGGATGTAATGTTTGATCGTGATATTTCCCAATATATTGTATAATCCTTTACTATTCACCACTATTTTACTGGGATTGTATTATACATATATATATATATGGTATATTACATAATAAATATAATACTATATATATATGGTATATTACATAATAAATATAATACTATATATATACATATTACATATTACATACTATATATAATACAGTATATATATATATATTACATACTACATTATATATACATACATACTATAATTCTTTACTGGGATTGTATTAATTATATACCATTTATTTATACGTATATATATATATATATAGACTATTCACCACTTGTAATTCATCACCCCACTAATGATGATGGTCTACTGATAATATTCCATTTAAGATCATTACCCCCTGTACACATATATATAATATACGATGATAATCACCTCCCAAACTATATATAGAAACATTTACTGTTCACCAATGCTATTTCAATTCCTATCCCTCCGAATAGATCTTAAAATCCCTTCAGTAGCTTGTATTAGTAGCTAATATTGGTAGTTGTTAACATTAGTAGCTAGCTTTTGTTGTATATACTCATATTATCATATACTACTGGTTGGTGGTTTGGAACATTTTTATGACTTTCCATATTAATTGGGAATGTCATCATCCCAACTGACTTTCATATTTTTCAGAGGGGTAGGTCAACCACCAATCAGATTATATTCCAATGATATTCCCAGCATATTCCCATTCGATCACCTAGATCACCCAATAATCTTCAAAATTACCGTCGTTTCTTAGACCCTGGTGATCACTAATCTAAGAACGGGTTGATTTTCCATCCTATCACCTAGAAAACAACCCATTCTTAGCACTAATCGTAAAACAGCCTCGAAAATTATGCCAGGGTCGAATCGGTATCCGTAATGGATGACTAAGATAGTTAACATTAATTAAGGGTATTATATCCATATTAACCATTAATTATCCATTAATTATCCATTAGTTATCCATATTAATATTCACCATCTTCACCATATTCACCGTAATTACCATATAGATAGATAGATAGATAGATTGACAGATTGATAGATTGATAGATTGATAGATTAGATAGATAGGATTAGATAGATAGGATTAGATAAATAGGATTAGATAGATAGGATTAGATAGATAGGATTAGATAGGATTAGATGGATAGCATTAGATGGATAGGATTAGATGGATAGGATTAGATAGATAGATAGATAGATAGATAGATAGACAGACAGACAGATAGATAGATAGATAGGATTAGATAGATAGATAGGATTAGATAAATAGATAGATAGATAGATAGATAGGATAGATAGGATTAGATAGATAGATAGATAGATAGGATTAGATGGATAGATAGATAGATAGATAGGTAGATTAGATAGATTAGATAGATTAGATAGATTAGACAGATTAGACAGATTAGATAGATTAGATAGATTAGATAGAATCGATAGATTAGATAGATTCGATAGATCAGATAGATTAGATTCGACAGATTAGATTGCTTAGATAGATTAGATAGACTAGATAGATTAGATAGATAGGTAGATTAGATAGATTAGATAGATTAAATAGAATAGATAGATTAGATAGAATAGATAGATTAGATAGATTAGATAGATTTGATAGAATAGATAGATTAGATAGAATAGATAGATTAGATAGATTAGATAGATTCGATAGATCAGATAGATTAGATTGATTAGATAGATTAGATTGATTAGATAGATTAGATAGATTAGATAGATTAGATA
>Ga0126342_10011301_pt1 | contig 15957 bp, 11 predicted proteins | sample Cyp1metagenome_FD_92528 | JGI IMG/M metagenome (GOLD analysis project Ga0126342, IMG submission 92528) | Coral microbial communities from Lord Howe Island, Old Settlement Bay, Australia - Cyphastrea 1 metagenome | ecosystem: Host-associated > Invertebrates > Cnidaria > Coral ... | reverse complement strand
GTGAAGATGAGCAGATGTGAAGATGAGAAGATGTGAAGATGAGCAGATGTGAAGATGAGCAGATGTGAAGATGAGCAGATGTGAAGATGAGCAGATGTGAAGATGAGAAGATGTGAAGATAAGCAGATGTGAAGATGAGCAGATGTGAAGATGAGCAGATGTGAAGATGAGCAGATGTGAAGATGGGAAGGTGTGAAGATGAGCAGATGTGAAGATGAGATGTGAAGATGAGAGGATGTGAAGATGAGAAGATGTTTTACAGACCCCCACTATTGGAAGAACCCTGCGCTCAGACGCTCTCGGGAAAAATTCTCTCAGAGGTCCTTGCGTGATCTTGTGGTAATCCTGGTAAGATCCTCTCTAAGAGGTCCTTGCATCAAGATCTTGGTGATGCCACGTATTAAAGGTGCTCGTATGAAAGCTCTTCTGTGAGAAATTCTTGTATCAAGATCTTGTAAGATCCTCTCCAGCAGCAAGTCCTTTGATTTTTTGCTGAGGATCTTGTGAGATTCTCTTAGGGGTCCTGGCGTGAAGATCATGGTCAAGGTCTTTTACAACTTCTTGTGAGAAGATCTTGTAGAGATCTTGGCGAAACCATGTGAAATCCTCTAAGAGCCTAAGAGGTCCTTGCAAGACCTTGTGCAGGTCCTTGTGAGAAGATCTTGTGGAGATCCTAGTGAAATGCTGTCAGAGGCGTTTGCATGATCTTGTACAGGTCCTTGTGAGAAGATCTGGAAGAGGTCCTGGTGAAATCCTCTCGGTGTCCTTGCATGATCTCCTACAGGTCTTTGCGGAAAGATCTTGTGCAGATCCTGCTGAAGTCCTCCTGAAGAGGTCCTTGCATTAAGAATATTAAGATCTTGAAGATGCTCTGCGGTGGTGCTTGTGTGAAAGTTCTTCTCGGATGCTCATAGGAAGTTCGTGTATGAAGATCTTGATAGATCTTGTAAGATCCTATATATAGAAAGTCCTTCTTTGACGATCTTTCGGCATTCTCTTAGATGTCCTGGTATGAGGTTCTGTTATGAGGCCCTGATGAGTAGACACAGCCTTGCTTCTTGTGCCAAAACAAGTTCCTGCTGCTGCAGTTCCGATAATGTACTGTTCCATAGCTACTGTTGCTTGCATCTGGTACATTGACTTCCTACCCCCCACACTGCTTGGGGTCTCTTGCCGGTGTAAGTTTCAAACAAAATCCAGATCCCCCGCTGGGGTTCCCAGGGCCACCTGTGGCTCCTTCAAGGTGTCTCCAGGGGACATGGCCTCAGTCCATTTTAGGAGCTGGGAGAGCGTGTGATGGTTATACTTATATGCTGTTTTCAGTACATGTATATATAAATAAACATGCGTTCATATGGTTTATGTATATACGTATCTATGTAATGTTATGTGCTTTTGTTGTGCAGTAAATTTATGTGTTTTCGATTTTTTATGACTGCGTATGATTGTTTATGATTATGTGTGTATATATACACCTATATGCATATAATTATATATATACACACCTATGTGTGTATATATATACATACACTTTTGCCCCTAGAAATGAATGTGTTTCCACCCCACTTCAATGTTGAATTGGCCGTTTTTACGTTTCAAGCATCTCCGATTCCAGCTTCTTCTTTTTTTTGGTCGCTTGAGGGTGGGATTTCCATGGGTCATTGGTCGTTCTGATATGCTGCATGGGATGTTTGATATATGTACCATTCACCCAAACAACGACCCATTTAATGGTCCTTTATGGTTCATCCAATCTTCTCCATCCTTTTCTATACGATGCGATTAACCATTCACTATGATCATCCCCTTGTGCTGATGTTGATTTATGTTACGTCCAACAGTCACTCCAAAAATAATTCAAATGTCAGCATTTAACAATATACATGGAGCTCTACAGAAGGCAACTTTTGAGCTCTCTACAAGAAGGGCACAGCACATCAGCCTTGGTCTAAAATCAAACTTTACATATTTCCACCAAACATCCGATTAGCCTAGTTAATTTTAACCAACCTATGAAACGTTTTTTGGCCCTTCCTGCAAAGAACTGGACATGTTCCATGTGAGCAGTGTCTGCTAAACCTGACATGTCATCCCTTCTGTTCGAACGGATTTCCAAGTTGATCCACAGGATCCCCAACATCTCGGAGAGTATAATCCCCTTTTTGATGATCAATCAACGATCATTTCTCAATTATATCCCCATAGTTTTCATGCTGAAACAGCCTATAAATGATGATTCAACCCCACATTACCTCCCTATACTTATGAACTAACCAGGGTTTAGCCACTGGAAAAAACAGCGTCTCCACTTGACTCGAAAAAACCCGACCTTGGGCTGTCCAATCGGTCTTGGCATATCGTCCAAGCCAAGTCCACCCTGCGGAAGGCTGCTTGGAAGCAGATATCTGAATACATGTAAGGATCAATGATCCATAATAATCTTCAGATATACAAATATAATATCAAGTATCCATAATCACCATTAATAATGCCAACGAAATAATGACAATAGGATATCAGAAGAAAAATGCTAAGGAGAAGAATGACAAGGATTTCATACCAATTGTAAGAATGATAGTGATGATGCAAATGGGGGTTCCCTAGAATGGGGTACCCAAAATGGATGGTTTATAATGACAAATGGACAATCCTCATCAAAAATATGGATCATATGGAATGTTTTTTCCCCGTGGATTGGAAACCCTGAAGATTCTTCATGAAACCCTGCATCATATAGATCCATAAGATGTTGCATTGATTTCTGTCAGAAACATTGGGGATTTTCGTCATGAACAACTCCTTGAACAGGTGAGCTCAGCAACATATGGAATCCCCCATAGCTGGGTGGTTTGTTTGATGGAAAAGCCTAATGAAATGGATGATTTGGGGGTACCCCATTTTAGGAAACCTCCATATCGTAATATCATGTTATATCTATAGCATAATAAACCATAGCTACGTAGTTATTTGCGTCAACTTAGCGATGCAAACTGGGGCACCACCTTGCAGAGATAGAAAGGGATAGGAAAAACAGGCAAAATTGAGACAAGCAGAACTATCTACAGCTGCTGCAATGTGTTTTTGAGTTTCTGGTTTTGGATAGTCAGTGCCGAATACTGCAAGGAGGATGACAACGTGGTGATCACCCAGTGGTGTCCGGCAGTGCGTGTCCGGCTTAGAACTATTTAGAAGCATATGCTCGGTGTCAAGAGTGATATGGTAAACCTATTCAACAACAAGCTCTTTTTTTTGTAACTGAACAAGAAAAGCAACACATGGTAAGTCAGGACAGAACCTCTTTTGAAACCCCACACAACATTTCACTTGGGACACAACTGGCCTCGGCATGCGACTTGGGTGCTGGTGCCACTGCACCTGATTTCAGGTGAGGTGTACGAAAAAGGAAAGGATCCCATTCTCCAATACCAAGAAAATGGAACATGGAAACAATAGTTCATTTACTGAGTTCGATCTTTTTGGAGATCACTGTAATGCAAAATCCCATTGCTAATTGCATCTACAGTAATTGCTAAGCACTCGATTGGTTCAAGTAAAAATCTGCAGGAACCAGTCCGTTTCACTGTGGGGTTCCTGCACAGGCTCGTTTGAACGCAATATATATATATATAAATAGAGAGTCTGGGACCAAACGATGCGTGACCATGGCTAGTGTTGGATATGCTGTGAGAACAACTTGAGTTTTAGCTGTGAATTAAATTGCAGTATATTCTCCCATAGGAAAACACACAAACAAAAGTTCAGCTTCCCACCCAAGGTTTACCTAGCGCATTTTCAATACGGGTTGATATGGGATATGTATAACCCCCGTATTGTCCATTTGTTTAATGGAGAATTTCCCATCAAACCATGTTTGATTACCGGATTCAACGAAGAGGTTGGTAAATGTGCTAAGTCAACAGCAAACATCTATTATAGGATTATTAGGGATTATTAGGGATAGAATCTCCAACCGATACTTGAAGGTGATCTTCAAAATCCAAGTTTCGACCATTTACCACGCCCTAAACCAAAAAGCGTCACGTCACGTAGCCATGATACACCTCCAATGGTCCCACCAGGTCAGGTCGCGTCACCTTCGGAAGTTTCACTCGTTTCACTTTCTTTGGTGCCCCCGGTGCCTTTACCTCGCCGTCGCCGGGCGGCGATCGTGTTGTGATATCTCCAGTTGGTAGTCACGCGGGATAAGACCAATGAGAATGGAAATATGAAATCATGATATATACATATATAATCATGTATATATATATGTATGTATATATATATATGTATGTATATATATATATATATATGTATATATATATATGTATATGTATATATATATATGTATATGTATATATATATATATGTATGTATATATATATATATATATATACGACCTACATGAACGGTAGATTCAAACCACTACTTGCAGCAATACTCCCATACATCCCCACAGTGGTGTGGACATCACGATGGATCCAATTTGCTTTGAAATGAATCTGCGGCGAACCAGCTTCCCGTGCCAGAGTCATCTGGCTTCCAGTCATTCAATTCCAGGGTGATATCCCGACTTCTTTCCTTGAAAGCACTGAAATCACACTTTCCCGTAAAGCTCCCATGTTTGACGTTTCCTGAGTCCGTATTCTCGATGCTTAAATACCAGCTGACACTGTTGTCTCTGCGGATGGTCTTGCCCGTCCATTGAACTCCCATTGTTACCGGGCAAGCCATTTTTAAACTCAACACTTTGAAACTCCACATAGATCAATCAAAAGATGTCAACATATCCACCATACATGTATCATCATTTATATATATATATATATAACTACATTGTTCCCAATTTAAAATCCAAATGCTTAGACCCTCCAAGTACCTATGAGAATGGCTAAAAGTACTAAAACTACCCTCCGGCAATCAAACGTGGCTTGCTCGAAAATCCACCATTTATAGATGATGTTCCCAGCTAGTATCCTCCATTTACTTGAGGGATTTCCCGTTGCCAGCCGCGTTTGATTACCAGAGGTTATGGGGGTAACATACCATTTTTTTTACCAGTATGTATGTTCCTACTATAATATCAAAATATATATATACATATTCATTATATATATATATAATATTGTTTATATTATATATATATCCTATAATCCCTTCTTATAAAGCTACTAAGAATTCTGGGGTGAATACCTTGGAGAGTCAGCCACGGAAAGCCCGAATCCGAATCCGCCAGCAAGCGCACCGGAGTTCGTTTCCACTTCAACCTGGTGGAAAGTCAAAAAATCCGGGAATCTGTGGGAATATGTGCTTTCAGAAATGTATAGTGAATAGATAACATAATCAATATTCATCAATAAAAAAGTGATAATAGGATTTTACCATAAACAATAGGGTTATAATAGGGATGAAGGGGGTTTGCCTCATCAACTATGGGTGTAAACATGTGTAAACGTGGGATTCATCTGGTTTACTGTCATCAATCCCATGGTCCCAAATTTAGGGGAAAGCCATGGACGAAAACTCCAAAATCCCAGCTGGTTGTCATCAGTTTCCCATCAAAATTATGAATTTTCAGGTCAGGTCAGAGCCTCAAAAACCACCTGGCTAAGAGGTCGATAGGTCACAAGCGGGTGCAGGAGGAACAGCCGTCTGAAATTCACATCAACTAGTCGATTGGGATCATCATGTGGAAGATTGCACGTATTTTTTTCTTAACAGTTTTTGACATATTAATGTAAGTCAGACCACCAAGTAAATACTGGTTGTTGATCCTCATGATTTTGGATGGTAAGGTATATCTGTATATCCATGAAATAGGTGGTGCCCCTTGGTTCTCAGTTGCTTTTAAAACCCATTGAACTAGATGAACATGATCAGAATAAACCCGAGTTCGGCTGCCAACTTAACTATGGGACACCACCTCCTGGATTTGTGTGGGAGATATATGGAGATATGAGCAAAAACAAGCAACCAAACGGCCCCTCATGGCACGCATTTTTGAGCTCCACTGCAGCAGAGAGAGAGAGAGAGAGAATCACAGGATTTTGCAGACGGCAACTGCAAGGGCTGCAAGGGCTGCAAGGGCTGCCAAGACAGCGCAACATGTGAAAACTCGTGAATTTCCCAAAATGAACCTACAGGAAAACCTTTACTTTTCTTCATGAAATATCAGGGCGATGCCTACAAATTTTACCTCACACCAATTCTGGGAAGTTCATATGGATCTCAATTGTGTTTGAGTCAAACACACCGAAAACGATTGGTTTGATGCCCCCTTTCATTGGGGAAACCCTGGCACAATGCCCACCCAGAAGTGATTTCAAGTCTCACGCAGCGATCTTCAGTATTACTTGGATCCAGTCAAGTCTCACCCATCTTATCCTAGCTGCAAAACTAGGAGGCTTTAAAGAAACAAACCTCCTGGCAGCCCAACCAGCAGTTCCATGGTCCGCATCAAACGTTTCAAACTTCCCGTGCTCCAAAACTGGTGATTTGGTCAGCCCCCACTGTGATGCAGCTTTGAAGAATCTTCAAATCCCCTCCCCATAAGAATCCCCAATCATATGGCAGTGTGTCAAAACCAATAGTACCCCTGTAGTTCACATCAAAATAGCTGGGATTTATGGATGTTCATCCCATTAAAAATGGTATTGATAGGTATTGATCCATACCCATATGCGAAGTTGATGGGAATGGGGGAATCCATTGACTTGGCCTGGAAAGGGGGCCCTCTCAATTACAACACCAGCCTGGGGGGGTTGGGGTAGACCCAAACGAAACTCTATATACAATAAATATATATATATATATACATAATTATAAAATCAGAGAAAAACTTTATATAATCTGAGAAGACTCTAACAATGTCTTTAAAGTCACCTGGGTCGTCACTTGTGGTTCAGCCACTCTGCGCAGCTGAGCAGCTATCACTTTCCTCTTAGAGAAAGAAAACATGAAGCGGCAGAGGTCTTGGAGTCTTAGGCCCAATTTGGTTCAGAACATTCATGGGAAATGATTCTCCCCCAAGCAAAACAAACAAAACTGCAAGTGCGCCCCTTACAATTTGGTATGGAACCCATGTTTGCTGTTGTATCCAATGTGAATTTCATAATATCGAAAGTCCATCTTTCGAGTTCTATGTCAAATTAGGAAACCGCGCAAGAAACCTGCATTTGGATCCATTTAATATGCCCCAAATATTTCCAAACGGTATAGATTATGAATGGGTAATAGCATGTTGTCTTGAATGGGTTTAATCACAATGTTTTAAAAACAAATGCCGAAAAACATCACCAACGATTGACCAACAATTTTCCAGCACCAGGAGGGCGAAAAACAAAACCTTGCAACAAAAAACATTGGGCATATAACGTAATATAACTGTCAATTACCCAATAAACCAGAATTTATCATGTATGTTTGCCAACTGTTTTGATAATTGTTCACTTCACCTGAATCTACTGTGTGTTCGTTCCTATTATGTTGCCTATTAAGTTAGATGTTTGCCATGTTTTTATTGAGTGTTCTGCTTTTCTAAAGTAGACTAACGAGTAGTCTTGTGTGTTCTTGCAGATTTGGGGTTGATTGCTCTGAGTTTAGGAAATTAAGATCCGTCCAATGCACATCTCCAAGTAGCGGCATCGCACAAAGGGTATGAGCTGACATGCTGCAGTCATGGCCCGACTATACCTCTGAGACCACACGGGGCGGGTCCCCAACCAGTGGGGCCTAATGCATTGAAGACCATCAGTTTCCATCAACTTCCAGCCTTCCAGCAATGGGTTTGATCATTCTCTATGAAAAACAAGATGCAGCCCACGAACCCGAATGCAGTAAAACACTTTTGTGAAACAAGTTATATATTTAAAAACTTTGTATTTTTGAACCTGCTACCGTACCAGTGCACTGTAGACTGTGGAATGTGGAATGGGGTGGAATGCAAAGTGTGGAGCGTGGAGAAAGTGGAGTGTTGAGTGGGAAATCTAGTGTGTAGAGTGTGGAGTGGGGATTGTGGAGTGTGGAGTGTAAAGTGTAAAGTATAAAGTGTAAAGTATAAAGTGTGGGGTGGAAAGTGTAAAGTGTGGAGTGTGAAGTGCAAAGTGTCAAGTGGAAACTGTAATGTGTAGAGTGTGGAGTGTAAAGTGTAGAGTGTGGAGTGTGAAGTGCAAAGTGTAGAGTGTAGTGTAGAGTGTGGAGTGTGGAGAGTAAAGTGTAAAGTAAAAAGTGTGGAGTGTGGAGTGTGAAGTGTCGAGTGTAAAGTTTGGAGTGCGGGGTGCAAAATGTGCAGTGTGGAGTGCGGAGCGTAAATTATGGAGAGTAAAGTATAGAGTGTGGAGAGTAAAGTGTAAAGTGCGGAGTGTGGTGGAGAGCAAAAGCGTACAGTGTAGAGGGTGGAGTGTGGAGTGTAAAGTGTAGAGTGTGGAGTGTAAAGTGTAGAGTGTGGACTGTAAAGTGCAAAGTGTGGACTGTAAAAGTGTAAAGTGTGGAGTGTGGCGTGTAAAGTGTAGAGAGTGTGGAGTGTGGAGAGTAAAGTGTATAAGTGTAAAGTGTGGAATGTCAAGTGTAGTGTGTAGAGTGTAAAGTGCGAACTGTGGAGAGTAAAGCGTAAAGTGTAAAGTGTGGAGTGTAAAGTGCAATGTGGAGAGTGGAGAGTGTGAAGTGTACAGTGTGGAGTTCAAAGTGTAAAGTGTGGAGTGCGGAGTGTAAAGTGTAGCATGTGGAGTGTGGAGTGTGGAGCGTATAGTGTAGAGTGTGGAGTGCAAAGTGAAAAGTAAAAAATGTGAAGTGTGGAGTGTAAACTGTAGAGTGTGGAGTGTAAAGTGTAGAGTGTAAAGTGTGGAGTGTAGAGAGTAAGGTGTAGAGTGTAAAGTGTAGAGTGAGGAGTGTAAAGTGTAAAAAAAGTGTAACGTGTGAAATGCGGAGTGTAAAGTGTAAAGCGAAACGTGTAAAGTGTAGAGTGTGGAGTGTAAAATGTAAAGTGTAAAGTCTGGAGTGTACAGTGTAGAGTGTAAGGTGTAGAGTGTGGAGTGTGGAGAGTAAAGTGTAAGGTGTGGAGCATGGAGTGTAGAGTGTAGGGTGCGGAGTGTAAAGTGTAGAGCGTCAAAGAGTACGTGTGTCAAGTGTAAAGTGTGGAGTGTAAAAGCGTAAAGTGTGGAGTGTAAAGTGTGGAGTGTGGAGAGTAAAAAGTAAAGTGTAAAGTGTGGAGTGTAAAGAGTAGAGTTTGGTGTGTGGAATGTGGAGTTTGGACTGGAAGGTGTGGACTGTGGAATGTAAAGTGTAGAGTGTAGTGTAGAGTGTGGAGTGTAAAGTGTCAAGTGCAGAATGCAAAGTGTGAAGTGTAAAGTGTAGAATGTTGAGTGCGGTGGAGTGTAAAGTGTAGTGTGTGGAGTGCGGAGTGTAAAGTGTAGAGTGTGGAGTGTAAAGTCTAAAGTGCGGAGTGTAAAGTGTAGAGTGCGGAGTGTAGTGTGTGGAGAGTGGAGTGTAAAGTGTAGAGTGTAGAGTGTAAAGTGTAAAGTGTGGAGTGTGGATGTGAAATGTAAAGTGTAGAATGTTGAGTGTGGTGGAGTGTAAAGTGTAGTGTGTGGAGTGCGGAGTGTAAAGTGTAGAGTATGGAGTGTAAAGTCTCAAGTGTGGAGTGTAAAGTGTAGAGTGCGGAGTGTAGCGTGTGGAGTGTGGAGTGTAATGTGTAGAGTGTAGAGTGTGAAGTGTAAAGTGTGGAGTGTAAAGTGTCGAGTGTGGGGTGTGGGGTGTGGAGTGTGGGGTGTGAAGTGCGGCGTGTGGAGTGTGGAGTTTATAGTGTAGAATGTGGAGTGTAAAGTGTGGAGTGTAAAGTGTGGAGTATAAAGTGCGGAGTGTAAAGTTTAAAATATAAAGTGCGGAGTGTAGAGTGTAAAGTGTAGAGTTTGGAGTGTAAAGTGTAATGTGTAAAGTCGGGAGTTTACAGTGTAGAGTGTGGAGCGCGGAGGGTAAAGTGTAAAGTGTGAGTTTAGGTGAAGTGTAAAGTGTAGAGTGTGGAATGTAAAGTGTAGCGTGTAAAGTGCAGAGTGTGGAGTGTAAATTGTATATAAAGTGTGGAGTGTGGAGTGTAGAGTGTAGAGTGTAAAATGGAGAGTGTAAAAGTGTAAAAGCGTAAAAGTGTAAAGTGTAGAGTGTGGATTGAAAGTCTGGAGTGTAAAGTGTAGAGTGTAGAGTGTGGAGAGTACAGTGTAAAGTCTGGAGTTTAAAGTGTAAAGCGAAAAGTGTGAAGTGTAGAATGTGGAGTGTGAAATGTGGACTGTGTGAAGTGTGGAGTGTAGAGTGTAGAGTGTAAAGTGTAGAGTGTGGAGTGCGCTGAGTAAAGTATAAAGTTTAGATTGTGAAGTCTAGAGTGTAGAGTGTAAAGTGAAAAGTGTGAAGTGTTGAGTCTGAAGTGCAAAGTGCAAAGTGGAAAGTGTAGAGTGCAGAGTGTAAATTGTGGAAAGTAAAGTAAAGACTGTGGAGAGTAAAATGTAAAGTGCGGAGTGCGGTGGAGTCAAAAAGTGTACAGTGTAGAGGGTGGAGTGTAAAGTGTAGAGTGTGGAGTGTACAGTGTAGAGTGTGGACTGTAAAGTGTAAAGTGTGGACTGTAAAAGTGTCAAGTGTGGAGTGTGGAGTGCAAATTGTGGACAGCAAGGTGTAAAGTGTGGAGTGTGAAGTGCAGAGAGTGTGGAGTGTGTAGCGTGGAGAGTAAAGTGTAAGATGTGGAATGTAAAGCGTAGAGTGTAGAGTGTAAAGTATAGAGTGTGGACTCTCCGAAATATTGCGCTTGCCGCGCAAAAATCCACACACGACGGATCTGAACCAAATGCTGCGCCTGCCACGCAATATGACGTTGGAGGTCTCCAAAGTGCTGCGCTTGCCAAAAAATGCAACTCATCTTCCGAAAACGATGAAAAGTATTGCGCCTGCCACACAAAATGACTTTCCACACATTTGCAGACACGTTTGCAGACACATGAGAATGTCATTAAGTGCCACACCTGCTCCGCAAACCTCCGCTCCCAACGGCTGGTCACAGGTGCCAACGTCGCTGGACAACTTGCACAAATAGTGGATCCTCCCCAACACCTCCTCTAGCATAGCATCAGGGGGACCCTCAAATTCAGAAAAGGGTGAAAAACCATTCAGCCAATTCGCGCCCCTCAGGGCATCCTGAACATCAAGCTGAAGCCTCTGCCTCCGGTCCAACCTTTGCTGGCATCGTCTGCTGAAGCTTTTCTCCTGGCACACCTTGGGTGGAACAGGAAGGGGAAAGAGGTCTCGTACGCTTCGCGCGGCTCGCAGCTTCCCAGCCCCCCTGCATCTCTGGTCGGCCCTTGCTCATTCCGTGGCCGGGGCGGGAAGTCCCCGACCCGGCCTCTTCTTTAGTTTTGGGGCAGCCTTTGAACTGGGCAAGCCCCCATCGGCAACGGCAGCAGCTTCCTCACTGTAAACTCAAACTCCTCGGTGGCCATCATCTTTGATCTTAGACCTGGCGTTGGCGAGGTCAACTTGCTCCTTGCCTCTCTTGCTGGCCCAGCTGAGCAACTGGGGAGAGACGGCGTCCTCAGGCCCTTTGTAATTGGTAATGTATTGGGCTGAAGCCCAATCAGGACTACCTTTGGCAACGGCTGAATAAGCATCGACGATGGCTCTTGGAGCAAGCGTCTCGAAGGATGCCAAAGAGGCAACATTGAGCTGATTGTAGACACACCCAAGTGAATGGCCTCGATCAGCGTCCTGAGTTCAAACATCACCCGGTCTTGCTCACCAACCTCCTTGCATCTAGCCCATTCATTCAGCCAGGCCGCTTCGCCCCATGTGCTTGATCAGGTGCAACGTTGTCATGGGCCCCTCGTGGGGCCAGTCCTGGAAGGAGTGCTCTGCGCACTCCCTCACTGCATCCTTGAACTCCTTCTGCCTGTCACCCTGCGGATCGAAATCAACGGCAAGCACTCTGACATCCTCAGGGTCTTTGGCCTCTTCAGTCTCCTCAAACTTGAACGACTCAACTTTCAGACGCCGCTTCAGCTCGTCTAGCGTGGGCAGATCAGTATCATGGACCTGTCCCTAAGCAAAGGCAGGCACCTCCTCGACCTTTTTCAGCCTCCCTCTGACCCAGCCCTGTCGGGTGAGCACCAAAGCTACCTCCTCAGATTCCATGCCCCCGTGACCCGCTGTAACCTCAAGCTCCTCGCCAAGCATCTTCCCTCCTTGTGCCTCCTCAGAGACCCATACAAACCCATTGACCTCATCAGCATTTCCAGGAAGCCCTGCCGCTGCAGCCTGAACCATGATCCCACGAGGCAGCAAAGGAAGGCGCTTGCGAGTGGCAAGAGGGCGCCCCACAAAAGCAGTGGCTGATACCTCCCGTCCTATTTGATCTAAAAACATTGAAGGCACCTGAGCATCATCCGGGGAACCTGCAGCTTTGATCTTTTGGATCGCTTGAGAGATATATAAATGATATAACCTTGAACTCTTCATCGCCCACTGGGTCAGAGAAACGATAAGTGCTCTCTCTGGACCGTGACCAATAGTTGAAGGTGACGCCACGGATCCTTACCCTTGAAGGCCCATCATTGAAGGATGGGCCCAACTCTTCGAATCTAGCAATCTGAATCAAGTGTAAGAATATAGTAGCTTATTTGTGTGACCATTGATGGGAATACAACGAGACGCTCATGCCAAACATCACCATCAGTGAACCAAACCGCCAGGCTCCTGCCAACCAGGAGGCCGGATAGCTCCTCGGCCCTGGCGTCTCGGACTGCCCCCGCGGACAGACTTAACAGGGGGGTGCATCTCCCCGCACCGGAAACCCAATGGCCACATTACCGCATCGTGCCATCGTCATCCACTGAGCATATATCAGTCTGCCGACAACAGACAACCTTGCCACTGCGCCTCACACCCACGGTGTGCAGGATGCCCACGTCCTGCTATGCTTGGGCAACCCAGTGACAGATTCATTCAGTCTTCTCGCTTTTAACTACCATATTATATTGTTATGGTTTTGTAAATTATATATATCATATAACAATAACAATATTAATAATAATAAAAAGTAATAATATAAATAAAAAAATATAAACAAAAAATAGTAATATAATAATGATAACGATAATAAATGAAAAACAAAAATAATAATGATCATAAAAATAAAAAATATTTATATATTTTTCAAAAATGCATGTTATTGCACATATATTTATGTTTACTACATATATATATATTTGTATTACAGTATAAAATATAAGTTGAATGGTCTGTTCAACAGCGCGCGTTTGTAGTATATCCCACCATCATAACCAATCAACAGGAATGTCTTCAATGGTGCCGGGGAATGCCTCAGTGGTATGGTAGCTGAGACACTTTGTTGCCTCCAGCGGTTTTCCGCAGTGCAAGGCCCAGACACCGCGTTGCCAGACGGAACCACGAGCGGACTGCAGTCCTCGTATCCCTGCATAGCTTGGGTATCCTTGGGTAATTCCTGAAATAGACATACAAAAAAATCTGGAAAAGCCTTGGTTTTCCTAGGAACATGATCTTCCACTTCTATCTTTGTTTACAAGAGTCTAATTACTGGACATGATATGACTTGAGGATAGTTTTTGTGGCCTCCCCTCGTGAATCCTCATCTTGCCCTCGCAAGAGAATGAAGAAAAATGAATATATAGAGAACCCAAGCTTAGATACCCTGCAAAGAATTATTGAGCTGTGGGGGTTACGCCGCCGATTGGCTAAATATGTCTATATATATATATACATATATATATATGTCCATTGACAGCTTAGCTGGTACTGAAATACCCATCCAGTTTGCTTGCCCAGGAACCATATGGAAATCACCCGTCGGCTAAAAAACAGACTAGAACATAGCAGCTGTACTTCATCAGTACTTTCCAGCAAGTTGTGGCCACCACAAGGGAAAGGATGTTTTTAACCACTGGATTTATGTGCGTTATTACTATTTTCAGGTGTTTATAATTATCTCATGAAATGATATGCATCTCTATTTTCAGACCAAACAGTAATTATTCTCAAACAGAGATGGACTGCGGAAAATGCTAGGCTGCCAAACAACCTTCCCATACAACCTTCGTTTAAACCAATGTCACAGCCAACAGCCACCGCACGTTGCATGCAAACGCGGGGTATTGAGCGATGCACAATTCAACAATTTGAGAAACGCAGGGTTGTAAGGCCACTTGAGCAGTGTTCGAAACCCTCTGTCAATCCATTGAGCCCATTCCACATGGTTTCTGGGTGGTTTAAAATCTCAGGGGAAAGGGATCATACTATACTGGTTGGTTAAGAACGGGATTGTCAGAATGGATTATCATGGATTGTTATGGATTATTAATGATTATGATACAGTAGTCTCCAGCATATTGGGTACGAGTAGTATATATAATCACCTACAATCGTCAACCAACAGCGGTTTTGAGCACTGCTCCCTTGAGTCTGACTACAACTTGAAATCACAAGACTCTGGCCTCATACATCTTTGGGTATATAGATGCAGCTGGATACAGCCAGCGGCACTAAATCATTACTGACCAAAAAAAATAAACATCATTCATTAGCATCACTTAACAACATTAAACATCATTAACATCAATTGTCAATATGGAAGAGCATTAAAACATCATTGAACATCGTTAAATGATATGCAAATTTTATCCAATCATGTCTATCCCTGCGCTTGAAAAGCCCCTCTTTCAGGTAATGCCCCGGACACATGATGGGCTCACAAACATAAGGTCAGTCGATCCCCACCAAATTTTCACATTAACATGTGAGTTTGTCTGAAAATGGGGCATACCCCCAATCACAGTTATTTAATGAGAAAATGATGATTGACCCATGGATTTAGGGTATCCTATGCTCAGACAAACCCATACATATCAAACAATTCAAAGAACAAACTTTCCGATCAGCACAGATTTTGCATATTGTTGCGCCAATAGTTTTTGTCCAACATCAACGCTGACCTCTGAGTGACAAGTGACGCGGTTCTAGCAGATTCATGTCAAATGCATTTGAATGGGTTGAGTGAGGCACACATTGATCCTCCGTCAAAAGGCAAAAATACATAAACATTTGGGAGCATGAATTGTGGCAATCACGTTCGGTCAGAAAAAAAGCCGTTTGGTTGCAAAAAAAACCAAAAGTTATATTCCCGAATGCGTAGCAAGGGTCCCCGTTTCACTCTGGGGGTCTGGGGGTTGAGGGTGTGTTCGCTCGACGTTGCGTTTGTGGCCGCAACCGTCCGCAACCGTTCGCAACCGTTAAGTCGTTTTGAAGCACATTTCGAAGTCAAAAGTGCAAAAAAAAAACTGACGGTCTCAGACCACCTTTGGAAGTTGAGATGATGAAAAAGTGCACGCCGTTTTGGCGCGAAGCACATTGAAGTCAAAAGTTTAAAAAACTGACGGTCTCAGACCACCTTTGGAGGTTGAGATGTCGAAAAAGTGCACGCCGTTGCTGCGCGAAGCACATTTCGAAGTCACAAGTGTTCAAAACTGACGGGTACGGAGCACTTTTGGACGTTCAGATGTCGTTTCGCGTGGCAGGCGCAAGGGATTGTGCACCTTGTCAAAAGGGAGCAAACTGCGAGGGGATTGTAGCATTTCCAAAAAACCATGGCAGGCGTGGGACATTTGAAGAGGATCTGCAAAGATGCATGTCGCGTGGCAAGCGCAGTACAAGAGACATGCTCATCAGAGATGTTAGGGGGTCAGGGCGCTGATTTCCTGAGAAGGGTTGCATTTTGGAGCATCATATCGTCAGGTTTGCAAAGATGATTTTGCGTGACAGGTGCGGCACTTCGTATGACCTGGCATCACTTTTTCGTGGCAGGCGCAGCACTTTAGACAGATGGAGTGGAAAAATCGCAAAACCCATTGGTACCAGGCCGCCAGCTCTGCACTCAACTTTCCATTTTTGAAGGAAGTC
>Ga0126342_10011300_pt1 | contig 15958 bp, 10 predicted proteins | sample Cyp1metagenome_FD_92528 | JGI IMG/M metagenome (GOLD analysis project Ga0126342, IMG submission 92528) | Coral microbial communities from Lord Howe Island, Old Settlement Bay, Australia - Cyphastrea 1 metagenome | ecosystem: Host-associated > Invertebrates > Cnidaria > Coral ... | reverse complement strand
GCAGAAGTGCGGCGACGAACAACAGTGGTGGTGAAGACCCAAGAAGAAACATGGCGTCATCATGTCGGCGTTGCCGCCGCCGCCGCCGCCACCACCACCACCACCACCACCACCACCACCATCACCACTGCCACCGCCACCGCCGCCGCCGCCGCCACCACCACCAGCAGCAGCAGCAGCATCATCATCATCATCATCATCAGCATGATCAGCATCATCAGCATCAGCATCATCAGCATCATCAGCATCATCAGCATCAGCATCATCAGCATCATCAGCATCATCAGCATCAGCACCATCAGCATCATCAGCATCATCAGCATCATCAGCATCAGCATCATCAGCATCATCAGCATCATCAGCATCATCAGCATCATCAGCATCACCAGCATCATCAGCATCATCAGCATCATCAGCATCATCAGCATCATCAGCATCATCAGCATCATCAGCATCATCAGCATCATCATCATCATCATCATCAGCATCATCAGCATCATCAGCATCATCAGCATCAGCACCATCAGCATCATCAGCATCATCAGCATCATCAGCATCAGCATCATCAGCATCATCAGCATCATCATCATCATCATCATCATCAACATCATCAGCATCATCATCATCAACAACATCAACATCAACACAAACATCAACAACAACATTTTTTGGTAGGTAAGTCATCGAACTAAATGGGACAGAGGGCAATTTCCGAAAGCCATGGTTCTTCCGAGGTGTGACTGTGAGGTCTCGTGACCGGCGAAATGAGTTGGCGTGGTGCCAGTGGTGGGATAAACTTCCGAAGTGAGGATTTTCATGGGCATTGCAATAAACAAAGATGAAAGACATGGGGTAAACTGGCTAAATTTAATCAACAGAATCGTGGAGCTTTCAGTAAATGAAGATGATCATTTATCCAACAAAAAAGTTTTAGCCAACAACATAAGCATTTATCAAAGACATGGGGAAATAGTCCATACAAATTGCCAACTTAGATTACAGAGGGGAGTGGTTAGGAAGTGATAGTAGGCGGCTCATAACTTTCTGTACCTACAAACATGCGTGCACTGTTAAAAGTCAAAACCGGGTAACCCAGTCTTGCTGAATCAGTCATTTGTCAGCCAGTTGATGCGAGGAAAACTTGAAAACAAACAAAATTCACACTTCTGTAAAGAACCACGTGATTGTAAGTGGGATAAAGCTAGCAACCAAAAAAAAAAAAATATATATATACACCTACGGTAAAATAGGGTAATATTGCTAATGACAAACGGTGATGCAATCATCAGACACAAATACTGGCGACATAAGTAGCAAATTCTGAGGTGAATTGGAAACCAGAAAACTAGAATACGCACAAATAAGACTACAGGAATACCACCAACAAAAACAATGATCTTGACTAGTGACACCATGGTTTTCATGGAAGACTTGCAGGGACCCCTCCCGATTTTGGAAGGCGCGCAACATTTCTGTTTTCCTGTGAATTTCCCTTGAAACTCAGTCAGATACGGATTTGTTTTCATTTCATGTCAAAGGGAAAAAACAGCAGTAAGATGGGGATTGGACCAGGCTCCGAAGTCTTATATGGCAGGTTTGTCTCTCCAGGCACCACTTGGCGGCACCCGTTTCACCAGCGCCTACGGCCTGCGCGACAGCTCCGTAGCTGATGATGCAATAGGATCTCCTAGTGTGAACGGTAAAGGAAGGGAGGCCCAAACGATAGGTTTCTGTTGGTTTACACCTACCTAAAACAAACAAGATTTTTGGAGCGAGCGTGGACAAATGTAGCTGCTTTCACTGTGGCGCCAAAGTTCTCGCCACCGTCATGCTGACAGGATGGGTTGGTTTGAGGAAAAAGCACAATAAAACACAGGACTTGGATGAAAGATACACTGTATACTATACATTTTGTCCACATTCGTTCAGGCCAATGACCACGTCTCCACAAACTGTATAGAACAGCAGAAAACGCAACTAACCCACCATTTGGGTTGAGTGAAAACATGGTACCCCAAAGTCCCGTGTTTTAAAGCCTCATGTTCCCAATGAAAAATTGCCACACCATGGGATTCCCTCAAACCACATCCGGGAATTGAGGCCCAAAAGCAAGCTCACGGTTTGGGCCATGGCTACAACGCGCCCGATTCGGATACCCTCTGGTGAACTAACATAACTATGGAAAATCACCATTTTTAATGGGAAAATCCACTATAAATAGCCATTTTCCATTGCTATGTTAGTTCACCAGAGGGTAATCAGGAAGATATGGCAGAGACACTGAGAAAGTTGCAAATCGACGAACAAAATATGGGTGATCTGCGGGATACCCAGTGGATAGCCCACAGTAAAAATTTGACTGGAGAAGATGAGAGTTTTAAACTCTTAGATTGGAGGGTAGGTATGTACTGTTTTTATTTGGACAAACCAACATGACCATTTTAACTATATATATATATAAATAATTACTCAAAAAGAATTGGACTCAGTACTTGATGGTCCACCCCACTTCGTAAGTGGGTTATAACTCCAGTTACAGGATGTTATAGGTAGAGCAAGTACAGTAACACCATTTAAATATGTGGACGGGCCAGACCACAAGGCCCCGTGTTTAAATGAATTGGATTCCGTATGTTTGAACGGCCGGGCGGGCCAAGGAAAACCTTCCCGGAGGTAGTCTAAAATACCAGTTTGTATATTAAAAAATCCGTATATATTTTAGATGTAGTTACCGCAGGGTAAGTAGGGTTAGTCCAGCTATAGCTGGGGTTATGACCCACTTGCTAAGTTGGCTGAACAAGTATGGATGAGTTTATCATCATGAACAATTCGGGGTGCACAACTCACAAAGCTGTAGGCCTAATAAACTGCTGATTCGGATTAGTAAAACCCTCAAGTGGGATTGTCCCATGTATACTGCACATATATATATATATCATATCTATATAAATTGTATATATATATACATAAATACATATGATATATGAATAATTTTCATAATATAACAAGATATGTATTAAAATGATGTATATGTACATACAATTATGTACCCATAGCCAAAAAACTCGCTACGATCGGACGCCTGTGGCCCTGCATGGGGGGTTGGAGCAGGGGCCATGGCTAAAACGGCCACAGCCCTTCCCAAGAGAGACCAACTGAACGCTGCCACCGAAGCATCTAAAGCCAAGATGTTTACAAAACTGCAAATCCACAGTAATTTTCACACGGCTGGGAAATGGCCCAAAAAGTTGTACCCTCTGGTAAATAAACATAGACCCTGAAAATAGCCAATTTTTAATGGTTTCACTAGTCTTCCAACCCCTATCTGCCAGGATCTATGTTAATTTACCAGAGGGTAACAACTTAAACTTTGGCAGCGCTCAGAAACCCCTGGCTGCCTAGTTCTTGGATGGCCAGCTTTGGATTTTTTCTCTGGCATGGAAACATGTGAACCGCTCAGCGGTGATGGTCATCTCCCATGGTTCCGTAAACATATTTTTGTGTCGGTAAAAAACCACCGTCCAGGATGACGGTCCCATGATTTCCGCGACATTTTCTGTTTTTGGGACAAGCCACTGGGGCGTAGCCAAGCAGGTCACGGCCCTTGAACAAAAATTACCCAGTGATCCAGCGCTTATTACAGGTGGGCCCCTTGGCCATCCATGTTCTTTTCCGTTTTCGGCACAACGGCCATCGCTGATGGATGTGAAAACAAGGGCGGTGAGCCCCGGGAGATGTCGAGGCCATGCTCCACCATGCACCACTGCCACCTGATGATGATGATGATGATGATGGTGGTGGTGGTGATGATGATGAATAACTATGAATAACTATTACTGTATATATTTCTGAATTGGTGTTTCGCAACACGGATGTGTATGTTGACGACGATGATCATTTGAACCACCTCACCGCGACGTCACTGCAAGTGATGGGGAATGTATAAGGGAACTATCCCTTAAATGGCCGAACTTTTGATGTTGGTGAATTAGTACCAATCATCCAGAATGATTGCAGTGATTCTAATATTGTTGCCACTAAAATGTGAAACCATCACCTATTTCACCCGACATGGGTGGTAACAAACCTCCAAAGCTGGAGGTTTAATATGATGTTTACCACGCTACCATTGTTACTATTCGGATGACAAATGCGATCCTGATGATTGCCGAATTTTGGCTCAGCCTTTGCGGCCATGGCAGGACGCATGGCGTGTTGGTGTGTTGCGCAACAACCCAAAAGGTGGACTTTCACCAAGAAACATGGGATCTTTTAACCAACCAACTCAGAGAGTGGATTCTCATCAAAGATCTAGTAGAACTCTGACATGACCTCCCCCAACAGTGGTGTTTTTGGTCCCTGGTAAACCCTCAACATGCGTTTCCATGTCACCCAACTTGGGACCCCACGAGTCAACTTGTGTCATCACTTGAAGCAGACTAAGGGAACTAAGGGATTTTCTCGCCGTCGCCATGGCTGAACGCGCCATAGTCAATGGAGGAGGCAGTTTCTCAGCGTCACGATTACGAGGTGAAATCCATTTTTTTAAACATATCTCAGAAATTCTCAGAACATATCAAGAGCCGGTGAACTCCAACTTTTACGTTTCTTTTGTTAAGAAATATCCCAAGAAGTTTTCAAATCACCAGCCGCCGGGTGAAGCCAAGGTGAGGCACCGACCTTGCTGAAGGCTATGTCGATGTCTGCGACTGTCCCAGAGGAGGCGAGACGAGCGGACTGAAATGGCCGAACTTTTGATTGGTTCATAAGACATCATAAGACTAATGTGATTGGTTCACAAGCTATATACATGTGGGAATTGACCATCCAGAATTGGGATACAACCGGTAGGTCATTTGTCAACTAATGACGCCGTGAGTTTTCAGCAAAAAAGAAACCACACTTGGATCTTGATTTGGTAGTTATGTGTGCAGCTGATGGCACTATTGACGCAACTGGGGATCTCGTATAAGATCAATGGGATACCATCAAGAAACATGATTGGCTGTCCATACTTTAGCGGAGAGTGGACATCCAGTTGTTCAAAGGGATTCTGCCAGAATGATGAACCCAAAAGAAGGACGCCACTGTTCATTGCGATGAGAGAATACGGGCTATTTTCAATGGATCAATGGCTCACATTTTATAGATCTTGGCTACTAGAAGCGCAGAGTTACCCCATAGCTGCGGTATGGGGATCTAGCGCAACTCGTTGCTGGTTGATACAGGGCGGAGCCGGATATGGCGAAGTGGTGATCGATCATTTTATCGAATCCATGGTCCCATGGTCCATGGGAATGACACATCGACCTGGACCCCCACAGAAACCACCTGGAAATTTAAGGGATGACCAGTGAACGACTGGTAAAACTGCTGGTGACTGCGGATGCAAAGACCGTGGTGAGCAAACTCAAAGATGCAAAGAAACGGGCCCGAAGATATGCAGTGTACACTTGCGAGGATCCACCTTGATCAAAATTATAAGGATTATACAGCAATGTGGCATATAATATGACTGGCTGACAAAGCCCCCATTGAAATTAATAGAAATTAATGGATATTAATGGCTGATATGTTTTTTTGATTAAAAGAGGGTAGCATCCCATGATTGCTGCTTATGTACTATAGACTATCCATGAGTATCCCATTGTTTTTGATAGTTGAATTTCCCATTTCATGTTTCTTCTTTCTTACATAATTGCACTATATACCTATTTTGACCCATTGCATCAATTTTTACGAACATGCATACGCATATAAAGCCATGTCAAAGCACTCTAGCACATACTGTAATAGCCTATTTTGAAGTCTGACCATGCAGGTGATTACACGCCTATTTACCGTGGTAAACCTAATGCCATAAACTATCGCCAATTTGGTTATTAGTTTGATGTAACTGGGATAGCCCGTTGAGCTGGTCGGTTAGTTATATCCCATGGCCATTGTGGTCACACTTTATATACTGTATATGTCCATGACCACATACCCATCATATCCGGTTCCTGTGGTCGACAGGATCCCCAAGTGAAGAAATATTTGGCATTGGCTAAACACCGCTTCTTTTAGACCATCCCAATTTTCAATGGCAGCATTTCTGTTTTGTGTACCAGAAATGACCCATCACCATAAGCCCCCTGACTTATGTTTGTTGCTTTATAACCCTATTATGAGCCTGTCAACTAGTTCACTGTATCTACCAGAAACCGAACTTAGTTAACCCAGTGAAGTGTTTACCACCTTTACTCTCATAAATCGATGAACGAACTCCCTACAAGACGGTTGGTTAAATGCCAATGTTTCCTTGCTTCTACCTAGAAATTTCGAACTTACCTTACCAACCGAACTATTCGGAATCACCTCTGCAAAAATCATTGGTATATATGGATGTGGGTCAAAATAGAAGACCTAGGGAACCACAGATGTTAGTCTAGTGTAGTATTAACCATCCATAATTTTGGGGTACCTAATTTTGACCCATACCCATATATATATATATACATATCTTAGATCCCGCATATCCCCAGTATATTCCCATCAAGGGCTCTGATCGTCGCAGGCGCCCACCTCTGCACGTTTGAGTTTGGATGACCCACGCATGGTCGTGGCGATGCAGGCGTATCCGCGGATGATCAAATCCAGTGGTTCCTCAGGATCCCCATGAAAATGGCCATGGAAAATCCCAGGTTTTTCAGACCTACACTTTAAATGGCTATTTAACTAACGAGTTAAATAGGATCAAAATGGGTCAAAGACCTACCAAAATGGGGGTGAATATCGACCTGGAAAAGAAATAGTTTGGATGCACAAATCATAACGACCTCATGTCGCGACATCTCGAGATACATGGTGAATGTACCGGTAACTCTTCCAAAATGACATGATTATCATGATTTTAGGTTGATACAATATATATATATATACACATAATTTATGCAGATATATGGACCATAGATGTCTCTGAAAATGGTAGGGTTTATGGGATTCTGTGGATAGATGAGGCCACCAACAGTTCCATGGGACATCGAGCATCTTCAGATGCTCCATGGGTACATCAGCCCGCCCATGGATGTTGACCGCTAAGAATTGGTGAAAAAAATCTGTTTCAAGTATAAACCATCAGCTGGCTGGTGCTTTGGAAGATTATGTACAAAAATATTTTTCCATCTAAAAAAAATGGGAATGTCATCATTCCATTTGACGAACTCCTATTTTTTCAGAGGGGTAGGCGAACCACCACCAACCAGTCAGCCATGTTTCCAGTTTTCCAGTAGCAACCATCGGGTGAGTCGTCGTCCCTGACGGTATGGATGTCGATCCCAGATCTTGGCCGTGTGGATCATATGTCAATGGTGGATATCTATAGATATCACATATATATATATATATATGTATATATATATATGAGTATAGTCACCGTCCCCCCCAGAACCCTCATATTGAGGATTAGGGCGCTGATCATATGTACATATATACATATATATATTTACATACATACATATACGGTATAGTTGTATATATGTATATGATTGTATATATATAATATACATACGTCTCTGTATATGTTTCAGAGGATACAGCCTACTTGGTGTTGTTGGTGGTGGAATAAACCAAGCGTTTTCATCATGGCTCTTGCTCCCTTCGCTTGCCGTGCAGATCCTGGGTTGCAGCGTGGAGGACTCTCTGACACGGAGGGATTGCGTTTTGTTTTGTGGGTGAACCCCCCAAATCTATGGAAAACTTGGTTAAGGGCAGTTCAACTGCAATGAATGGATGTTTTTTAGTATAAACACAGTGAATGTGTATACACTGTATACATAAACTCGTTTCTTCTTTACCGGGTGAGGTTGGCTATCAACATTTTGGCACCTCCATTGATGTAGCAATGAGCCCAGAAGATTGACGAGCAGTCTGGTATTTCGAGCAATCTGGAATATATACGTTTCTTTTTGGGGGGGCAGGGACATGATTTTCAGCAATACCACCTTAAATTGCCCTCTGGTAAACAGCCATAGATATCCCATTGCCATGTTGAGTTGATAGGTCGAGCTTAAAAGCCTGAATTTTGCAGATATTTTGCAGATATTTGGTCGAATTCTTTAAGGATTGCTTAGTTCAAAATAGAGCTTTTACTTGGGAATTGTCTATATATATACACATATATGTGATATCTATATATATATATATAAATCACTTCATTCTGGGGTCGCGTTACGCGTTACGCGACAGGGCGAAAAATCCCGTGGCGCGATGCGAGTCTGTGAGTCTGCTAAGCCGTAGCCGTCATCAATGCTCCACTGAGCTCCATCCAAAATAACCAGGCTTGGTACCCGGCCTGGTAAACATACAAAAAGCTATTGAAATCACTATTTTTAATGGGTATATCAACTACAAATGGCCAGTGAATTTCCCAGTAAGTTTCTATATATCATATCCCCATACGATGATTAGTCTTATATCATCTTATATCTCGATTTCTCATTAGATTCTTCTCCGCCAAACCGCTTATATTGTTAATTCATATCCATAATCATTGCTATACTGTATATATATATACACACATATATATATATAAATACGTATATCATATATATATATACACGGTATGTATATAATATTCTATTATATCCCAGTACATTCCCTTTAAATCCCATGAGTTTCCCATTTTTATTCCGATTCACAGAGGACCTCACTTGCGGCGCTCCGCCCCCGCCGCAGCCGCACGGAGCTCAGCTTTGCCAGTGGATTGAATAAGGTATACCAGATGTATATATATATATTCTGTATGGAAAAGTGGATTCACAAATCGCAATATTAATAATATCATAAGTTGTATCATAAGTTTTATTCGTTGGATGTTAAAATGATGTAAATTCTGCGAAAAAGAATATCTACTTACAGCCTAGTAGTGCTTGTCACAACATGTCATAGCTGCGTAATCCCCGTATTGTTTATGCGAAAAAACACACACACACACACCAGCCGGGTGTTTTCCAGCCGACATTAGCATTTCTCGCGTATGCATACACTCATGTCGTATGTGAATTAAATATATATATATATATATATGTATACTGTATATATATATGTATACTGTATATATATATATATATATACATACATGCATGCATGCATACATACATACATTACATTACATTACATTGCATTGCATTACATTACATTACATTCCATTCCATTGCATTGCATTGCATTACATTACATTACATTACATTACATTACATTACATACATACATACATACATACATACATACATACATACATACATACATACATACATACTGTATACATATACTGCATGTATATACACTGTGTATATATATAATGTATAATCATTTTAAATGTATGTATGTATGTTAAGAAAGTAAGCCAGAGTATGTTTTGGTCGAGATATGTTTGCTACGGGAACTAGTTTAGAATCTCATTGTACTAGTCCAACTGAATACAGTCCAAACAGTGCCTGTATGATATACTGCCACTAAAATTAGTCATAGTCTTAATCGCATTCATGATATAGTCCAGCCAGTCCAACTGAGCCTAGTTCAAGACAGTTTGGCACTGTAAGTGTCCCAGGAATGCTGTTTTTTTTTTTTCAGGACCTATTTGACCGGAAAACCAATAATTTACCAAATAACATGTTCATCAGAAGAAGGGGAACCCCATATAAGTATAATATCATTTGATATATCCATTACAAAGCCCAGTAAAACTGCAACCCAGTAAACCAACTTACCGATCTTTTTTAGCTGGTTAAATCCTAATTTTCCCCAATTTTTGATGATGAAATCCTCTATTTACCTATGGTTTGGGGGCTCCTTCCTGTAACCAATCCACTGCGGTGATCTCAGCTGCACATTACTGAGGCGCGGTATGGCTGATCCTGGAAAAAGCCCCAGAAAGGTGCAGCCTCTCGCGCGAAAAAACTGCAGAAATTCTCTTGAAAAGAAGTCAACAATAGAGGTTTTACGGAAATTCGATTCTAACCTTTTCAAGGGTGCCCTGTTTTTTGTTGAAGGATTGAGTTTGAACAGTTTTGACGTAGTGATTCTTGGGTTCCAGGTGAATCTTGAGTGGTGTATCGCCCAAAATTGGATCTTGACCATGGGAGCAGGACCCGAAGGTTAATATGGTCGATGCAGACCATGCGGATTGACCGATGGTTTCATGTTTGTGATTGGAACTTCCATTGGATTTCTGGGTCTTATTTTCTGATTGCGGTTAAACCAGAAACTTTTGTGCCAAGATGCTTCTGGTTTTGGTCGACAAACTGAGTCGAGTCCACAACTTTGGTGGAAAAGTTTGAGTGTACACATGTCAACGTGTCCCACGTTTACTAAATGGACAGAGAATCACCATATGGGATTTGAAATTGTCATGATGCTGATTACAATCTATGGTATATCATACCTATACACATATTTTTCACAACACTATTTACAAAATATAAATTCTGTTCACTTTGTTTCCTGCTTGGAACGGATTATTGAATTGAGTAAGACTCAAACGCTCACATTCCCAATGTTACATACCTCATACCTGTTGCTCCATTGGGCACCCCCACACCACCTGCCAAATTTACATCATACCCGTGCATATATATATATATATTGAACAAAAAGATATATTGAATATATATATATATATATATTGTATATATATATGTAATATCGTTTGCGTACATAGAAACAGATTCACGACAAATCCCACCTCTCGGTGGTGAACTTGGATGAACTGCCAGCACGAACTTGGCAGGTGGTTTCTGTGGTACCTGCTGCTCGTTGGGGAGCCAAGGGAATCGCGCAGCCCGAGTCACCATGTTGAACAATGTCACCGTCTCTTGATGGTTGATTCCCGTGGAAACTGCGAAAAACACGTGGCTAGATAAACTTCCTACCTCGAAAACGGCGTGCAAGTCTATATACATGTATTTGGATGTTTATTTAGTTTGTGGTTTCAAGATGTTTCAAGTATATTGCAGTGTGTGTTTCAGCTATGCGCAGGCAATATACATTAAATATGAATATATGTTGCATTACCATTGCAAAATCAAGCACCAGGTTTCCAATGGCCTAGCGATTTGTTTTGCTGAGATCGACTGGGATGTTTGAGATTTGTTAGTTGTGCCACATCCCGAAAATGGAGGCACACAACATGTTTAAGATGTCAAACGAAACACAAAAAGTCTCAGTCTCGTCATCTTTGTTAGACACAGGAATTCAAAGATATTATTCTTTGCGTAAAGGATGAGTGATAATGGTTGATATATATATATATATATATACATATATATATATATATATTATATAGTGACAGAATGTGACAGATATTTCATGACATGCAGATTCACCTGGATTTTGTTCTCGCTGCCCATTGATTTCCATTGGCTTCTCAGGCTGTGAAGCCAGAGCTTCGGATTCATTTGAAGAATGGAGATGCGGTGATTTCTCAGATATTTCAGTCATATTTCAAACGTAGTTTCATTTTTTTTTATCCGAAACATGTGTTTTTTTTCAAAGATATTTTTTTTTACTAATTTGAAACTGATACAGTAGGATCTCGTTCCGATTCCCGGACTCACGTTTCTCCTCTGGAGATTTTCGCCAGGTCGGCAAGAACTATGGGAGAGAAAACAACAAAATCTTTGGAGGGAAGTTGAGGCAAGGGACAATTTTGGCAATATTTTTCTTGGATTCGATGCCACAACTTCTAGCATTTGGGGATGGTACCCTCTGGTAAACTAACGTACTGGTAACTATGGAAAATCATCATTTTTAATGGGAAAACTCACTATAAATGGGCCATTTTCAATAGCAAACTGTTAGTTTACCAGGCCGGGTAAGTCATTGATAGTTGGATCCGTTGGACCCATCGGTAGGGTCACTGTGTGTAGCCCCTGACTTTCTGAATTACTTCACGTCCACATTTGACTAGCTATCCATTACGTATTTTGAACACGGGGAACCGTGTTCGTTCCTCCACACGCATCACCTGAGTTGTCCAGACTGGGGGGGCGAAGTACCATTGAAACCATTCAATTTTGCTGGTCAAAGCCTCTATTTGATTGCTTCGGGATGCTTCGGGCGTAATTTTTGGCCGATTCAATCAAATCCACTGTTTCTGTTGCTTAAATCCCTCTTTTGACCATGAATCCAAACCCTTGCTGATGATGTCTCCTTTGACTGCGAGAAATCACAATATTTCCCCAAACCCATTTCATCATTCCCAAACCCGAACATCCCCCATTTTGCTGGTCAAAGCACTACTTCATTTCAGAAGTCTTCAAAACCCCTGTTGGTTGGTTATTATAGCATATTATAGCAAAACCCCTGTTGGTTGGTTATAGCGGGTTATACCATCCAAAATGATATCCTTTGTATATTGGGGATCGAAAAAAAATCCAGTTGGAAATCCCCCTTACATAACACTCGGATTTCACCAACCCAACCGTTGGATGTATACGGGACAACGTTGGATTCACCGCCACTGGCACCCCGTGTTTCCACCAGGCTGAGTTTTTACCCATTGATGTCATCATAAATTGATGATATTACCCTAAACATGGAGAGTTAATTTAGTAAAACATGTGTTGTTAAGTTGATTAAGTTGTTTTTAATATGACAGGCTGAGTAAACCCAATATTATTGATGATATTACCCTATTTTATAGCCGCCTACTAAAACACTCTAGCATATCCCCATGGAAAACCCCATTGTTCCTAGCTGCTAGGAATACTATATTCCTACAAGTTATATATGCCCATTATATCGATGTTACAGTATATCCTCAACATATCCCGCATACTATCATATTATGCATCAATAATCATACCTCATCATAACATATCGCCATTTGACTACTTAAATCCCATCAAACATGGTTATTGACCATCGTGAACCATTGTAAACCATCATTAACCATCGTATTCCCATTGTATGCCCATTATATATCTGGTTGGTGGTTTGGAACATTTTTTATTTTCCATCATATATGGGATGTCATCCTTCCCATTGACTCATATTTTTCAGAGGTTTCCAAACCACCAGATATCAGATACCCTCTGGTAATTTAACATAACTATGGAAAATCACCATTTTCAATGGGAAAACTCACTATAAATGGTGATTTTCAATAGCAAACTGTTAGTCATAACCAGAGATTTTCACAGATTTCGCAGAGATTTTCACACGACTTCCCCATGATTCCCCCAAAAGTTTCATGTTCAGCTCACGGGGAATGCGCAGGCGGAAGCCAAAGGGAAACGGGTCGAGAAGCTTCTGAAACAGGTGGGGCGCCTTGTCAGACCCTAGAACTGGATATACCCTCTGGTAGTTTGTTACATCGCTATTGAAAATGGCCATTTATAGTGAGTTTTCCCATTATGTCAAAATAGCTATTGAAAATGGCCATTTATAGTGAGTTTTCCCATTATGTCAAAATAGCTATTGAAAATGGCCATTTAAATAGTGAGTTTTCCCATGAAAAATGGGTGGATCTTTCCATAGTTATGTAAACGTTTACCAGAGGGTAACTGAATCCATGGAAGAGGGAAAATCCACGAAAAGCCTCATTTTTTTTGGGAAAATCCCAAGGTTTGGGGGTGGAACATGGGTCCAGAAAGCCGCTTTAAGATCACCAAGATCTGGGTTTTTTTGAAGAAAACACGCTGGATTTCAAGCAGCAATGGTCAGACCAGATAATTAAATAAAGATAAATAACGTATATCCCAATGATATTCACATATTCCCCTAATATCACCATCAAAAATATCATCTGATATCCGCAATATTACAATTCTTAGATACCAATTCGGATAACTCACCTAGATGGTGGAAAATCAACCATATGTAGACTGTATATATATATAATATTTTCCTGCAGTTTCCCCATAGGGGTTTTCCACATCTATCTCCATGGATACGTTGAATCCTTCCAAGCGATTCAACCGATCTTGCTGCGCCAGAAATTCTGCGAGACCGTGGAAGAACCGCAGGGGAGACCAGCGGGCCAGCGGTGCGGGGGAATGGTTCAAGAAAACCAAGAAAAGAGGTGTTTAAATTTGTTTAATGGGATTTAAATGGGATTTAAATGGGATGTGATTGGAGATCTACTGGGAATATCACTGGCAATATGGGGATAGAATGGGATGTATCTGGATAAATTAGAACCACCTCACTGCAACCTCACTGGAATGCTGCTTAGTAAGGGGTACAGAAACTAATTATCCCACGCAAGACGAGCTTTTCAGATTGGTGAATTATTGTAATTGACCCAGATTGTTTGATTTTGAGTAACTGGGCAAACCTTGATAGGCTTGATAGGTACTTCAATACCTTGATTTTCGGATACACATACACAAACCAGCTAAAGATACGATTCTTGTATAGGTATCAAAAGTTGCTCATGGGTAGCACATGGACCAAAGTATGTGGCACTCAAAATTCTTGAAAAATGAGCCATTTCAGCTATCCACACATTTTGTTTTTTTGGGCAGTGACGCAACCTTTCCATTTTCTGGTTTCATCTTAAGTTTCCCTCAATTCAAACCATACCTGCAGTAATGATCCATATCGATCCAGTTGGTTTCTTGTGATCCATCACAGTAAAGTGACAGGATGGCTGGGTTGGAACGGTTGGGGTTGCCACAAAGATGCCACCTGCAGATGAAATATGCTGAATGACTGGAGACCCAAAATTTCTAGGCCATAGCCCATAGGTGGAAGGTAAATGTGCCCAGGTCACAATTTTTATGCCCACTAATGATGGAGAATGCTCGCATCAAAGAGGCGGCACAGATGTGATACGGAAGCAAAACGACCGAAAGCGGGAAGAAGAAATAGACGAAACTGACATGTTCTCCTGCTTTTAGGTTTGCTCCAAACAATCTCTAGCTCTTCGATAGGTAACCGGATTTTTGGGGAACCCCATATGTGCCATGGTGAAAACTTGGCTGACTTGCTCATGTTGGGGGATGGTCATCAGTCCATTCATAGGGATTTTACCCTCTGGTAATTTAACATAACTATGGAAAATCACCATTTTTAATGGGAAAATCCACTATTTCTATGGCCATTTTCAATAGCTATGTTAGTTTACCAGAGGGTAATGGATTTTATATCCCCATAGGATTCCCCCAACGGGATGGATAACCAGTGCCCCCGTTCCGAGGTTGGAAGGCGATGCCAAATTGAACGCTTTGAAGATGCGTTCGCAGGCAGAGGCGAACTCTGCGAAAATGCGGGTTTTTTCATGGGGATGTAATGATTGTATTGGGTACCCTCTGGTTATGTCAAAATAGCTATTGAAAATGAGCATAGAAATAGTGGATTTACCCATTAAACATGGTGATTTTCCATAGCTATGTTAGTTCACCAGAGGGTAACAGATGATGATTGTTGATGATATTGATGATGATTGTTGGGTATGTAGCTGGTGGTTTCACAGATTTTTATGTTCAACATTTTTCAACCATGGTATGTTGATGTATTTTGGATGTATTTTGGATGATGATTCGCACTGACTTTTGCATGTTTTCAGGCGGCTCAAGCACCAAACTGTAAGGCCTTTTAGAGACCTTACACCTCCCCAATTTAGGCACCTGATTTTCCCCTGCTTATATATCTGACTGAAAACCATTGGGCTCTAGCAACCCATGCGAGTTCGAGTCAGTTTGAGCGATAAAGATGCTAAGTAAGGCGCTGCTGATGAATGGTTGGATTTGATGAACTGCTTTTTAGGCATAGTTTGATGCATGCAAGATCTGTTCTTCTTTTCACGTGCGGATCACTTTGGATGGGGCTTAAATAGTTGCCATGTGAGCTGTGGTCAATACTCATGGTTAATAACCATTAATAGGGGCTAGTCATCCAATGGTTCCACTCGGGATTTATAATAACCATTATTTTTGGATCCTTATTATGGATGGGATGACCATCAACCATATAG
>Ga0126342_10011299_pt1 | contig 15958 bp, 13 predicted proteins | sample Cyp1metagenome_FD_92528 | JGI IMG/M metagenome (GOLD analysis project Ga0126342, IMG submission 92528) | Coral microbial communities from Lord Howe Island, Old Settlement Bay, Australia - Cyphastrea 1 metagenome | ecosystem: Host-associated > Invertebrates > Cnidaria > Coral ... | reverse complement strand
TTCTTACTCTTTCTCTTCTGATCTTCTCTCTTCTAATCTTCCTCTTCTCTCTGCCTCTGCCCTGCTCTGCTTTTCATCTCTCCATATTGTCGGAAGTTTGACTTCTAAACTTCCTTCGATTACTAACATAAATAAATCACATCATATACGCATAGATATTTATGCTACATGCATGATATGCGCAGGCATACAGGTACGACCCTCTCGCCAGGCCGGAAGCAGTGCCAAAACAGGCCGCGAAAGAGGCTGCTTCTTGCCATCGTTACCGGCCGTTACCACTGTTATAGCCGGATTGGGTATGTGTTACTCTTATTGCCATGATTTGTTGGTTATTTGCAAAGTGAGAACCCGCCGTTGCTTGTTGAGACGATTTTTTGTTAGCCACTGAACCACTCACCCTCATTTACCCTCTAGTAATCTACATGAATGTAACCAGATGTATATAATATCATAACCTGGGGGGGAATGGAACATCCATCCGGATTTACCGGGGCACCCTCGCCGGCACCGGAGGTAGAATGCCCCCTTCGTGCGCGAAGCAACTGAAGGGATGCGCGCGGAAAATGGATCGCGATGGGCACCCTGGGGTAAACTAACATCGATGTGGAAAGCTCATGTTTTTTTCAGGAAAACCGTCTACAACTAGTGGATTTTCCACATCTATGTGCATGTTTACCCCAGGGTAATCAACCATGGCTGGAGTTTATCCCTCGCTCCAAACGGGCCATCAACGGGCCGTTGAATGGGATGGGGCTGTGACATTTTTCCATGTTCCAACGATCACTGGGGCAACACTCTTGGTCATCCGTGAGAGCATCGCGCTGCTGTTTCAGCATCGGTGCGTTGTGTGGTTCCAAGTTCCCAACATGGGCCTTGAGGTGAAATATCAACAGCCATGATGCAAGTGTTGGCAACAAATGGCACTGTAAATTCGAAGAACAACTCATCCTTCTTTAGACAACATGACTGTCACTGCAATGATTGTCATTGGAATGACAGTCACTGATATGACTTTCCGGGGTGACAGGTGTCAATTCTCTCTTGGAACTTCTCGGAAAGAGGATGTTCAGAACAAGTGAAACACATCTCACAGCTAGTAGGATTCAATGGTGTAGCTCAATATCATTTTAAGTGATGGAATGTGGCACCAGTAATTTTGTCTATCATGGATTTTATTGATGTTCCCACTTTGTTGTGAGAAGAAACTGGTTTCCCACAGGAGGCGCGTTCCGGGCCCCGCGCGGAACCCGGGCCATGGTGCGGCTGGCCCAGTGAAGTGGAGGGCGTGACCTGAGGTAGATCTCCAACTGGGTCTGTGAATTCGTGCCTTCCCCCTAGGTACACCCCACAAATGACTAAACTAACGTTTTTCACCATAGTCTTGGCTTGAAAAATGGCGAGAATGGATTGGTTCGGCTCTTAATTCCAGGGCCATTTTTCGGTGGGCGGCTGATGGCCAGTTTCCCATGGCATTTTTGGCTCGTTGCTCGGGAGCAGCTTGGCATCAGTTCGTGAAGAAATGGTTGAGAAATACCAGATACCACGAGAAGATACCACAGTAATATCCTCTGGTAAACGTTTACATATAGCTATTGAACATGGCCCAGTCGAAATAGTGAGTTGTTCCCATTATATCCATGGTGATTTTCCATAGTTTTTTGTAAACGTTTACCAGAGGGTACCATTTGCTGCGATTTCATGAGTTGACCTGCATCAATGGTGCAGATGGACCCCTCATGATTTATCCCAGCATATCCCAGCCTCGCAACCTCGCAACGGTCCCCTCTGTAAGGATATACCCCAACATTGTAGCTTTCCCAACCAAGGGGCGCCATTAACCTCACTGTACGTCGCTGTACCATGCTCTAACGGACTCTAACGCTGTCGAAATGGTGTGGGAATCATCTTCGCAAACGGCACCCTACTCGCAACTGCGGACCCGAGGGGTGGTGGGTTTCTGCAGCATGGGGGTGACCCAGATTAGATTGGGAGAGTAGCCAGCCAACATATGGTGAAAGCGTATGGTTTGCCGGTCTGCCATACATTTTTCGGAGCCGTGAAGGTAATGACCAAGAAGGTGGTAGCGCTTGTTGTTTATCATATGGGTATGATCAATAAATCCACCAGTGCAAGGATATTATATAATTATATGTGTGATATTATGTATAGTTGTATGATATTGTATGATTTTGTATGATTAATTATCTTCAGGAGCACTTAAACGGCTTCTTTGGTCACACGCCCATGTTGCCTAGAGTCCTGATGCTGTTTTGACAAAAATCCCACATGCTCCATGTCTTGACGATCCCGACTCACTCTCCATTTTCTGGCAATGGCAGCATTATCGAATAATGGATAAGAACCATTTTCATTACCAAATTAATTATCCATGATTTCTGTACCAAGGGTTAACTGATAGTTTCGAATTGTGGGTTGTGGTGATTCGTGATCCATAATCATAGTGCTAATCCCGTTAGACAGTTTGTATTGCAAATCAACACCTAAACCACCAGCCAATGTTGTGCCCCCTTAACATACCTTCATCTAATCTGGAGGCACAACAAGATGATAATTCCAGATATCACCCAAGTAATACCCATATCCATTAGTAGCGTCATATATCAACCGTTAACCCTCCATTCACCAAGCTTGTCATCCCAGATTTCCCAAGATTTCCCATATGGGTTGACCATGGGCCCCTGGAGGACTCAATCCTTGGTCAGCATCCATGAAGTCGACGGCATGGGGGTCACATGGTCTCCGACTGAGCCTTGGTACGATGGCCTTGGCACATGTTGAAATATGTGATATGTCATGGGAAGGAGCACCATGGTCAGACACAGGCTCATATGACTCATATGACATATCTATACGCATTTTACACATATATATATATAATCATATATATATATTTATAATCATATATGATTATATATATTTATAATCATATATGATTATATATATTTATAATCATATATGATTATATATATATTTATAATCATATATGATTATATATATATAATCATTTATATTTATAATCATATATATATAATCATATATATATAACTATAAATATGTAGATATAAAATAATATACATACAAATATGGATAGACTTGAGGTCTTCCTTGGCACATAGCCTCGGCCCCGAGGGGCCCTGGGTGGCCCCCACAAGGCCGGGCCAACACATTTGGATTCAGAGTCAGTACATCTAAGACTGACCGTGACTGCCCAAGTGATGGCTATACATTACATAGCCAGATATATATAATATATATATATATATAATAGCTATATAAGATTGGGTTATAATATATATATATATATATATAATAATAGCCATATAGTAGCCATATAATAGCCATATAATGCTTACCCCACATAACTATATAAACCCAACATAAGAAGTGGGCTAGCTGTGCCAAGCGCACTTTTTGTTGTTATTGGTTTTTACATCTCCGAGCGGCAGCCGCTTCGTTCGCAGTAAAGAAGTTCCATTCCAGCGCCATGGGACAAAAAAAGACCGACCACAAATTCGATTGCCTCTACTAGTCTATGATCAGGCAACATAATTTTATCCACTGGAGCCCAATGATACAGATAGACAAATCTAGACGGATAGACAGACAGACAGTCAGTTAGTTTGTTCGTTAGTTAGTTAGATACTTAGCTAGTTGGATAGTTAGATGAGTTATTCTCCCCTGAACATAAAACATTTCCCAGGTGACTTGCCCTGCCTTTTCATTTGCTGTGGCCATTTCACAGGAAGATCCCGTGTCACGGGATGAACGGAGAAACTGGGGCGAAAGTTGCGAGGGAGGGACCATGAAGTGGTTAGTGAGGCGCCAACCCTGGATGAATAAACCCCTGGGTGATGGTGATGATTAATGCCCATCCCTTTGTCAAAGTAATGCTGAAAACTGCGAAGAGGAATTTTGATGGAGATTAAATTGTAATTGTAGAGAATTGTCAATAAGTGGTTGGTGGTTTGGAACCATGGAATTTTATGACTTTCCATATATTGGGAATAATGATCCCAATTGACGAACTCCTATTTTTCAGAGGGGTAGGTAACCACCAACCAGTGGATCTGCGGAAGTTTTTTTTTCCCAATGGACAATCCACTACTTTGAGTAGCAAATCCAGTGATGATAAATGAAGTTAGCCTCCTGTAAACTTATGACTGTAAAGTAGTAACCATATAAATTGATATAACAAATTCATGGTGATTGTTTTTGGCTATGCCGCATGCCATCAATCCTATAACGATAGAACTAGTAATATACTGCGATTGATAGTTAGCCTCCTGCATTTTGTTTAGATGTGGTTTAACCCATCATGAATCCAGATCATTTTTCAAAAGAGAAACCATGGCTTTTCCACGTCTATGGTGAATCCAATTGACAAAACTTGGATTAGATGGCCTGAAGATGGCCTGAAGGTATGCCATGGCTCCTGTAGATTGACTGTCATCGGCAGTGAATAGCCAAAGGTGGAGGACTTCTACTTGCCAAGCAAGAAATATACACATAGTGCGCGTTTTTTTGGCACATGCTGCGAAGCTATTCACAGATCAGGCCTTTTGAACATCTGAAAAGAGTAAAAATAGTGGGGTGTGATACACCCAATTGGAAGGCATCCTTTGTACATAGGTTTGTGATGGTGGGTCTTTCCTTTCAGCATGTCCATTTCCTGGGGTCCTACGATCCTGGGAGTTTTCAGGCTGGTTACATGCAGATCTTGAAGATCGGTTGGTCAATCGCGGCCACCATGGAAAATAAGCAATGGACATTTACCACAAACAACATGAACACATTTGGAACATGAATTTTCTTTTTCCATATATTGGGAATAATCATCCCAACTGACTTTCATAGCTTTGGTTGATATGTTTGGTCAACTTCCTTTAAGACAAGAAAACCAATGCCCGGCCTCTCCCCATCCCAGTGATTCAGGTTGGTTACATCCATATTTCATGATGGTAAAATCCACATGTTGGTCAAATCATGGTTCAATTGTTTAAATCTGGTTGGTGGTTTGATAATATCGGGCAATCACTATTGGGAAATATGGGATAATACCAATGAGAATTGTGAAATATATCACAATACAATGGAAAAATTGGGTAATACCTGGTTGGTGGTTTGGAACCATGGAATTTTATGACTTTCCATTCAGTTGGGAATGTCATCATCCCATTTGACGAACTCCATCATTTTTCAGAGGGGTAGGTCAACCACCAACCAGAAATCCTTTTTAAAAAAACAGTAGGTTAAGATCAATGGCCATTTCAGGATCCTAAATTGGAGGTACCTACCATATATAAGGCCTATTTTTCAGGCCTATGTAAGGGAATATCCCCAGAAAATATGGCCAAACATATGGTACTAACGTACCTTCATTTTAGGATCCTGGAGATCTCCCATTGATAAGAAGTGTTTGGTAAGATCCCTTTCAAAATCGATGTTAGGGACCCTTTCTTCGGCCTGAGGAGCAGCCCTGTCCTGGTTGCTGCAGAGCCCTGATGCCGAGGCGCAGCGGCAGAGGTTTGGTAGAGGTGCCTTCTTTTCTGTTCTGAAAAATGAGGTTGAATTGTGGTAAACCCAAGAATCCCAATAATACTGGGATACAACATGATACAACCAGCAAGATATTCATGGGATATTACGGATTGATGAAAACACATGGACTTGTGGGATAATCAGTTTCATGGGATAACTATAGAATTCACCATGCCCAACAGAGGTTTACTATTGGGTATTTTATATACCTTTGGGATGATGAATGGTTTACCCCTTCCCCTGTATTGGATCTATTAGGGCTTAGGGGTGTAGTGTACTGGATCTATTCATGACGTGGGGGGATTTGCCACGATTGGGGAGGATTTTTTGCCAGACGTCACAGGATGATGATGGCTTCATCCAAACCAGTGGCAAACAGGGCCTGATGAACGCAAAACAGTGGTATGGGTTACTTCCCAATCGCTTCAAATTTAGATGGAAAAAATGATGATAAATTTGGTAAGCCTAAGGCCGTGAATTAGCAATAATGAGGAATTCATCATCAAAGCTGTGGGCAAGCCAGCTGTTGAAGCGCAGCTTTAGATTTTAATCTTATGCCAAAAATGAAGAGGAATCTAATTTTAAGCAACTGGCAGGCAAGTTCTTTGCAGGCTATCTAGAATTGGTGCTGTTTTTCATCTAGGTTGGCCAGGGAATCCCCGTTTTGCAGGATCTTAAACAGCCTTATTTCAACCATCTTTAAGTGAGTGAAGTAAATCAACAATAACAATGATATTGATAGTATTAATAGTTGAGAATCATATATTATCATGATTATTCAGCCAGTTTCTTTTTTTCCCTCCCTAAAATCAGGTGCGAAACGTCTTGGGCATTTTGGCGGAGCGAAAGTCCTGGCTGCTCATGCAGGCGCTGGCGCGCTGGCGCCGGGGAGGGGATCCTTTGCAACAAAGGGCATTGGGAGAAGCAGAATGGTCAATAGGATGATTAATGAGCTGGTTGGTTAATCAATGGTTAATCAATGGTTAATGATAGTTAATGATGATTTAATGATGGTTAATATATGGTTAATGATGGTTAATGATATCTGGTTGGTGGTGACTGGAACCATGGAATTTTATGACTTTCCATTCAATTGGGAATGAAATAATCATCCCAACTGACTTTCATATTTTTCAGAGGGGTTGAAACCACCAACCAGAGAATTATCAATAGATATTCTATAGATAGTATGATTAATAGTCTTAATAACTATCAAATGGTATGATTAATAGATAGTATGATTAATAGCCCATGAACCCATGACTTAAAACTATTGTTAATAGAATAATGGATGATTATTCCATTCACCCATTAACTATTAGCCCTTCTATTATCCCATGAATGCGGTTAAAACAATGTCATAAACCATCCCCCAGTCATCACCATAAATATATAGGTGGTATAAACTGGTATGGTTACCATTCCCAAATGGGTGGTTTATGGCATTGTTTTACCCACATGACCATCAATGGTGTTAGTTTTATATAAACGCGTCAATGGTATTCAATGGTTACATTGGGGATTGAATGCTGTACAATGGTGTGCTTCTATGTGTTCATCGTGTTTGAAACACCTCAATAGTGGCGGTTGCCACCATTTTGCCATGAGAAAATTGCAAATTGCTGAAATAGAATCGCGGTCACGTCATGTAACTATTAAACTAGGAGTTACTTGAAGTTCTAAAGCATTAATCTATGGCATCTACTAAACTATCACCAGGTTTAGTAATTCACAAACATGCATCTAAATTAAACTTGGAGTTACTTAGTCAGTGCTTGCACCTTAAATCAAGCATCCGAATTGCCGCTTCAAAAAACCCGGATCAATCACAGCGACCGGGCCGCCGGGCCACCGGTGATCAACCAATTTGCAATTTGAAGTACCCCAAGCGGAGATGTGGTGAGTCCTTTGCACAATCATTATCAGATAAAAATTATGGTATATGATCTGAAATATTATAGTTAAATATAGTGAACTTATGAAACTAATATCTATATTATTAGATATCTTTAGAGTTTTCCACGATTTTCCTGTTAATCATATATGATGATATCTTAGATTTTCCATGATGTATTTTCCACCAAGCATTGCCCAATCCATCTTCGTAGCTTTTCCTACGATCCCAACGTTGGGGCCTCGGTCACCAGGGTACCAACCCATCTTCGTCAGGGTTAAACAAGAAAAATATGAACAAAAACAATGAAATTTCCATTAAAAAAAGTTAAATCATGTTAAGTTTGATGGTTAAACCAAGTTTGATGGTTAATTAAACATTTTTAAACCATGTTAAATCCCCGCATTTTTCCCAATGAAATCCCCACATGGTCAGGCCCTGGATGACGTGAAGAAGGCGGGCGCCAGTCCCAGACCGCACGCGCCACGCGAACCGACCCCCAGGACACGCCGAGTTTTCCGGGGGGACCGTTGATGGGAATGACTGTTAGATACTATATGGGTATGGATCAATACCTATTAATACAATTTTTAGTGGGATGAACATCCATTTACCAGCTATTTTGATGTTCACCAGGGGTACCAGGGTTTTGACCCATCCCCATATGATACTATATCTGGTTGTTGGTTTGGAACATGGCTTTTATTTTCCATAATATATGGGATAATCCTTCCCATTGACTAATATTTTTCAGCGGGGTTGAAACCACCAACCAGATGCAATATTATGGGAAACATGATTAATAGTTAGATACAATGGGAATTCCCAAATACTATATGAGAATTACTATGTAATATATGGGAATTAACATAGATGGGAATTACTATGTAATATATGGGAAATTAACATAGTAATTACTATGATACTATCAAGTAATGGGAATATCTTATATATGCAATCCATGAAAACATACTATGGGAACCTATGATATTGTAATTTCTAACAGTAATAGTGATACTATAATACTGTTAGGAATATAGAAATCCCAGAAGTGATAGCACAAGCATGCAAAAGCAATTCATCCCTATTTTTGGGGATGACATGGGATGACTGTACTTTTAGTAAAAGAAAAGTCAAAGGTGATGAGGGAACTAAAGAGCTAAGGGATCCGTATTCCCTACTATGATCGGGAGACAGTTGGAGCTACGAATAGAGGTCCCCAAGTACATGATAGTTATAGTAACTCCCGAAAAGATACAAAAGTAAAAGTCCTTCACAACAATTTATCTTACGTTTTTGTTGAATAGTATTGTGAAGAGTAATTACAGCGCAGAATTATCAAGATTTGTCAAGTAATTTTTTTACAGTAGGATTACTGTCATTTGAGTAATCAGTAGATATATAGTAATTTACCGCCATTTTATCTTCTAGGATTTTATTTATCTATTTCTTGAGGAGTCATTACATAACTATCTATACGATGTTTTCATCGGGGTGGCATTTATTTACCCTCAACCAAGCAGATTTTCGCAGAATCGGATGGCATTTTTGTAGCTCACCTGAGGACTTTATGAAATGATTTGTTTTAATTGTATGATTTATTTTTTCGATTTACTGTAAATGTCTATAATTAAACAGGAACTCTGGAAATACGTTATATACTTACACAAAGACAATCCTTGCTGCGCTGTTTAGCAATGGCAAGGATTGAGGCGGCTTGGGATCGGCGGGCTTCCAATGGGCCACATCCCCAAGTTTCCCATAGTTTATCAATGTAAAATTCCTCATTGAAACCTCATTAAGTATTCATCAATTGTTTGTTTCTTTTTGTGTATTAGCCCATTTTTGTCGCGCCATCGCGCAGGGTTGAGCGTGTGATGTATTGAAGGAACTGTCATTATATTTGCTTAGAATTGGTTTGTGAATTTATGTAAGATAATTGGCGGGAAGTTATCCATTCCTTAACGTGAATCTTAAGATCTAGCCAAAAGATATCCAACATCATCATTTTGGTTTTTAAGTTTTCCATCCCTATGCAGATTGCCACCATGGATGCTTGTTGGTCTAACCGTTGACCACCAGGACACATCAATACTCCAATCGCAGCTTGCTGGTGGCTCCGTCCACAAGTATCAGGCGCTCCCCCAACCTTGGTCCTGCCGTGGAAGGTAGCGTCACAGCGACATCACTTTCCCCCTAAGATTAAACACCCCCCAAACGAAACCATGGTTTAGTAGGGAATTTCCACATAATTGGGACCATTTATGGGGTGTTTAATAGATGGGATTATAATAGATGGCGCAATTATGGTGCTTATTTTGGGGAGAATCATCCCAAAATCACCTAGTTTACTCTTGTTTCAGGTTGAATTGATGTCATTTCAGACTCAGCCAGACCAATCATAGATTCCCACGGCCATGTTTGTTTACTGGCCCGCCCCCGCTAATTTGGACAAATGGTGTGTACATGGTGCCAGACAACGGCAGGCTGTTGCACTCCGGGTGTTCTCAAGTATGTCTCACTTTACAAATTCAACGCATAGATGTCGGACTTCAAATGCTTCGTTGCTTGTAGCCAAATGGAAACCATTTTTTCGCATCCACTATGCAACTCATGGTCAGCCAGGACATCAACAACTTGCCATTGACATCAACAACTCTACTGCACTGTAAACCCAAGAATGGCACTAAACTGGGCATTGTTTCTTTTGCCATATTCCAAGCATTGTTTCTTTTGCCATATTCCAACCCCACTAAATCTCCCAATGACCCGGGGAACCCAAATCATATTGTTTTTGGGCGTTTTTGGGCTTTCACCTCATGAACCCCCACGTAGTTTACGTGGGATATACCTCAGCAGCGCATGGGTTATGACATGTTTAAAATATCTTCCCATTGTTTCCCATTATATTCCATTCTTTCATATCATTTCCTATTCATGTGGCAAACCCAATGCCACAAACGACTACCATCTGGGGATGGTTTATACATGCCAAAATCAAAAGATGATTTTGCGGGATGATTTATCCTTGGGTTTACCACATTATTATCCGATATTCATAGTTTGCCAATATATGCAGACGATTTATTCCCTGATGATCATTCAGAAGTATTAAAAGACGCTTTTTCGGGGAAGCAAATTATATCAAATTATGATATTCCCCTAACAATTCCCATTGTTATTTCCCATTGATATGTACCAATATATATTATATTATGTTATATTCCCATTGTAACCCTAGATTATTGGACAGGCGCACCGTATTGGATCCCACGGGCGGCTCGATGAGCGAAGCTTGGCGATACAAATGGAAGCCGCTAGGGTGAAAAAGAAAGCCCATGGTATAAAGCCAGCCATTTTTTTTTTGGTGTCTGTGAGTGTGTGTGTGTGTCCTATTTTTTTTTTATTGGGGTTATATATATATATATATATTTATAATTGTATATGTGTGTAATTATATGCATCACAGCGTACAGACATTGATGCAATGGTCACTGATATACTGTAAATTAATTAGGTCATGATATGGGCAAGACAAAGGCCCCCATGACCAAATTTGGGATAGAAAGATTGCTTTTTGAACGATTTGGGTTTTGTCCAAAAATGTGGATACTCCACCAGTTTCAAGAGGAGACGTCTCGTTGGTGCAAATGAAGTACCTGGAAGGCTATAATATACAAACATAACATATATATATATATAATAAATATAATATATATATATATATATATTATATACTATCCTCCGGTAATCAAACCTTGCAATCGAGAATCCTATGTGAATAAGGTTTCAGTGGGACAATCACCTATAAATATGATTATAAATGGATGATTTTCGGTTACCATGTTGAATTCCGAGAGCATAGATCACAAAATCACTGATAATCACTGTTATATTTGTGCAAAAGTAAAACGCGTGTATAATCCAATAGTCATAGATTAATATGATATGATGTTCCTTTGTTTTGGTTTTGTGCAGCACGGCCGTCCTGACTGGCATGGGATTGCCACTGGCTACACACTACACCACTGGTGGTTGGGTCATTGGAACCTAGACTTTGGGCCCATATCCAGATTGTTCGAATTAGTTTTGTTGGAAGTCATGGTTAATAAATGGTAGACATTATAGCTTCCATTTGAGTATGATTTGTAAATGGTAGAAAATATAGTTTTCACTTTTGTAGAAACTGCCACCATTTGCCAATTACTGCCTTCACTGCTTAGTCCCGTCTTCGGAAACTCCTGAGAATCACTTTATATTTGTCCGGTCACCACTCCACAGAACAATTCGAGCCAAAACTCCAAAATGTCCCCATGGGTCCTGAGTACCGACAAACTCTGATAATAATACCAATTATTAACTAACTGGGTTTGACAATCATGATGATTAAACTTTTTAAGTTGCTTGTTACGACTCATATGATCCACGTCCAAAAGAGGTCTTCGACAAGTTTTCCCATCAAGATTATAAGTACCAAAAAAAACCGATGGTCTCAGATGGGAGCGACCATTTGATAGGTTTTATATGCCGCAGGCAGTATTCATAGCTATCTTCGTGGAACCTTCCCGTCATATGACTGGATGAGCCAATGCTCAGCTGCTCGTTTTATCATCCGGGTGAATCCCACAGGAATCTTCAGGAAAATTACAAAGCAGTACCATGATGAAACCATGAATTACAATTATAACTACCATTATCAACCATTATTAACTGTTATTAACCATTATGAAAACCATTATCAGCCATTATTGTCAACTATTTAAAACCATTATCATCAATCATAGTCATTATTGCTACAGTCATTGATTCATAATTTGAAATATGATTCTACCATAATTACCCGCTATCAACGATTAATCATTACAATAATTATCCCATTAAAACTATAATCCTTATGTTCATTATTAAAATTATAATCCATTATCCTGTCATAATTAACCATTAACTGTTGATAATCATGATTAACCATTATCAACCATTATTCTCATCCATCATTTCCCGGGGGTTTGTTTCACCCATGAATCATCCATTCAACATTACCATCTAGTTATGACTAACATATCCATGGAAAGATTCACCATGTTTAAGAACGCTAAATCATGCATACATCATCCATAAATCCTCTATAAAGCTTCCAGAAAGCCAGCCAGTACTGTTAATCATGATGGTTATAACCATATGGGTGTGTCTGAAAATAGTGTACCCCTAAACCCAATGGTTAATGATCATTATCCCTATTAAATGGCTATAATTGGGAATATACCCTATTTTCAGACAAACCCATATGTTTTTTTCAGACCCCTGGGGCTTTTCACAGGACCAGGTGTCGCACAAACGCAGCGAGCCCAGCTGGGAGAACTGCACGGTGCAATTTTCCTCGCCGGTGGCCCGGACGGGAAACGGACCGCTGGCCTCCCAACATGACTTGGACCTTGGGGTTGTTTTCGGACGTTTCTATATATATATATATATACATATCAATATATATATAATTATCTAATTATATGCGCATAAATAAATGTATATATATATATATGTATCCTTTTGGTATATTTTGTAAGTCCCAATGTAAATATTTAGTTGTAATTTAACTTCTATCACCATTGTGAATCATTTGTGTAAATTTGGAGGGAAAGGAAGAAGGGGTTAACCACCAATCAGCTTCCAGATCAAAGTCATTTGGGAATGGGTCAGAAAGCAGTCCGCTCAGTCCTAAGAATCCATGAGTTAGAATGGTCTTGATATGTGGATGTTGAGGATTCTTCAATTTTTTCGAATGGACATTGAAATTAACGTCAACATTGTCGTGCGTTCAATAGAATGTGCCAATCGGTTTCAGATCTTGAAAGCATGTTAATGAAAGCCAGATAGAGGTTTCCCAATATGGGGGTACCCCTAAATTATCCATTTCAATCGGATTGTCCATTATGAATCATCCAGCTATTGGGGTATCCCCATGACTATGGACACCCCCATGTGAACCTCAAAACTTTGGGTAAAACAATGCATGGTTCGGCAACAAGGCCATAGCCCAACTCGACACTCGCCGTTTTTTGTCACCCTTTTTAAGGTCTACCTGGTGGGCGAAGAATCGGAAGAGGCGCTGAAGCTGTTTCCCAGGTATGGATTTAAAATTCACGGTTGTTTTTATGGTAACCAATTTCACACTTTTTTATGGCGGTATTTTATAGTTAAAGCAGCGTTTTAACTATATAGTATAGTCATGTTATAGTCTTATCGTCATAGATTTGTAAGGTATGCAATAGTAACCATTATCATAAGTTAAAGGATACCCCGTTTCCGATACATCATATATATTCATATCATATTTATATATATAGATATACTATATCGTACTGTGATTTACTACTATCATAGCCCTCAACCATACACATGATTCTTGCATTATATTACATACCTCAAAAAATAGAAGATATTCAGCTACCATTTTTGTACCCCATCTTCTATGTGTCTGGTTTTCTGAAAGGCGTTTTGGGAAGAATCACATAGAAGATACTATGTCAAAATAGAGCCAAAACCAGGGTCGGAAAGGATTTTGGAGCCCGCTTGGAGGACCTTGCTGCGGATCCACTTTTGGATCTTCTATGTTTCCGGTAATTTTTGACCCCCATCTTCTATGTGATTTGATCTTCTATGTTTCCGGTCCGGGGCGTTATCTGCAGCCAAGACAAAATGGAAAATGTCAGTTTCAGGGCTATTTGGTATTTGCTGCTGCTGCTGCTGCTGGCTGCTGCTGCTGCTGGCTGCTGGCTGCTGGCTGCTGGCTGCTGGCTGCTGGCTGCTGGCTGCTGGCTGCTGGCTGCTGGCTGCTGCTGGCGGCTGCTGCTTCTGCTGCTGCTGCTGCTGCTGCTGCTGATACCAAATAGCACTGAAACTAGCATGTCCCATTTTGTCTTGGCTGCAGATATCGCCCCGGACCGGACACATAGACACATAGAAGATATCTTTCAATTCTTTGTTGCGGTGATGTTCGTCAAAAATCAAGGTTTCAAAAAACCAACCAAATAGAAGATATTGGTGCTGCTGCTGCTGCTGCTGCTGCTGGCTGCTGCTGGCGGCTGCTGCTGCTGCTGCTGCTTCTGCTGCTGCTGATACCAAATAGCCCTGAAACTAATTAACATTTTCCATTTTGTCTTGGGGTAATTATGAGGTTGGGGTAATTCTGAGGTTAACTTTTTACTTCAAGAACCCTCTTCTGTAGACTTGTCAAACAATATCTTCTATGTGGTTTCTGTAGCTCCGGCATTCCAAAAACCAGCCAAATAGAAGTTCAGGTAATTCTGAGGGTGACTTTTTACTTCAAGAACCCTCTTCTGTAGACTTGTCAACCAATATCTTCTATGTGGTTTGTGTGGCTCCGGCATTCCAAAAACCAGCCAAATAGAAGTTGGGGTAATTCTGAGGGTGATTTTTTAAGAACCCTCTTCTGTAGACTTGTCAAACAATATCCTCTATGTGGTTTGTGTGGCTCCGGCATTCCAAAAACCAGCCAAATAGAAGTTGGGGTATTTCTGAGGGTGACTTTTTACTTCAAGAACCCTCTTCTGTAGACTTGTCAAACAATATCTTCTATGTGGTTTGTGTGGCTCCGGCATTCCAACTGTATTCAATAATTAATTGGGAGGGGTATCAGCCATGGAAATAAATTCAATGAATATCTTCTATTTGATCGGTGTGGCAGAAACGGGGTTTCTGCCACACCCCGTTTCTGCCACACCGACCAAATAGAAGATATTCACTGAATTAATTTCCATGGCTGATACCCTTCCCAATTAATAATTGAATATTTTCTATTTGGTTGGCCAATTCGTACACCAATATCTTCTATTTGGTCGGTTTTTTCAACCTGGTTTGCGTTTTTTTTTCAGAAGAAGTCCATGCAGATTTCAATTTTTCTAGTATCTTCTATTTGACCTGGAAATGTGAAAACACTGCAAATACCAGTTCAGTGCCCTGGTATGTCAGAAGGTCTGCGGGTTAAAACCTAAAAAAGGACACTAAATAACCCTCGAGACCGGCTCTTGGAGGACCCTTTGCGACAAGGAGTATCTTCTATCTGGTTTTACACCCCCAATTTTGCATCTTCTATGTGTTTTAATTATTTAATATCTTCTATTTTTGAGGTATGTAATATAAGCAACATTTGAAGCCTGGCTTCGCTGCATCTCTCCAGGTGGTTCTGGATGTGATCCGTGTGGGGCCAACCAACCGAAAGTGTGAGGTACGAGAAGCGGGTTTTGCGGTTGAAAGGGTAAGGTGATTGGTTGAGTTTTTGTTGTGAATGGGCATATATATATATGTATATATATGTACATATAAATATATACATATGTATACATACATACATATATATGTATATATTTATCAAAGGAAGTTTAGGGGGAGAAACTTCCGTGTTACGGACTTTTAGAATGTCAGGGAAAGAGTTAGTCAAAGAAAGAGTTAGTGAGGGAAAGAGTTAGTCAAAGAAAGAGTTAGTGAGGG
>Ga0126342_10011298_pt1 | contig 15959 bp, 13 predicted proteins | sample Cyp1metagenome_FD_92528 | JGI IMG/M metagenome (GOLD analysis project Ga0126342, IMG submission 92528) | Coral microbial communities from Lord Howe Island, Old Settlement Bay, Australia - Cyphastrea 1 metagenome | ecosystem: Host-associated > Invertebrates > Cnidaria > Coral ... | reverse complement strand
TAACAATTGGATAAACACCCTATGAATATCCAATAAAAATGGGATAACCACCCTATGAATATCCAATAACAATGGGATAAACACCCTATGAATATCCAATAAAAATGAGATAAACACCCTATGCATATCCAATAAGAAATGGGAAACCAGCACCCTGTGAATATTCAATAAAGATTGGATAACCACCCTATGAATATCCAATAAACATGGGATAAAACACCCTATGAATATGCAATAAAAATGGGATAAACACCCTATGAATATGCAATAAAAATGGGGTAAACACCCTATGAATATCTAATAGAAATGGGATAACCACCCTATGAATATGCAATACAAATGGGCTAAACACCCTATGAATATCCAATAAACATGGGATAACCACCCTATGAATATCAAATAAACATGGGATAAAACACCATGTGAATATGCAATAAACATGGGATAAAACACCCTATGAATATCCAATAAAAATATATAAAAGTTGGATAAAACACCCTATGAACATCCAATTAAAATGGGATAAACACCCTATGAATACCCAATAAAAATGGGATCAATACCCTATGAATATCCAATAAACATGGGACCAATAAAAATGGGACAAACAACTTATGATTATCCAATAAATATCATACAAAAATGGTAAAGATTATGGAATATCTTCAAAAATCTGCGGAATATGAAGACATATTGTGGATGGAAGAAATCCGGCACCAGTTGATAGATGGTTTATCTCATTATTTATAGGGTTTCAACCATCCAAGGTGGTGCAGGATTTCTGCCATCCACAGTATCCGATTGGAATATTCATGGAGAAATTTAATTTGGGCGTGTTGAGAACAATTTTAAAATGGGAACGTAGATGTAGTGGGGTGTAATGGAATATTAGAGATGATTTGGAATGTCATATACATATATATATATATTTGTTTATTTAGTTATATATATATACATATACAAGACATTCTATATATATAAACATATTGATGAATGATGATGACCTCACGTCGTTTTCCGTCACTGAAACGATGGGAATTGGATCTGTGGGAATCATCTCCAAAATGGCCTGAAAGACACAAAAGTTGCAAACCTTGGAGTTGTACGGTAAACACAATCGAAGTCCCATCCTGGAATCATTGTTCTGTTATTACCGGGGGCACCTACATATTCCTATACAATCAATTTACTGTACTATATATTTACATATATATATATATATATATGTTATATATGTTATTTATTTATGTTTATTTTGTATATATATATATATGTTTTATTTAAAATAAGCATATGCGCATTGTGTGGATGGATGGAAAACCTTCACCTTGGCCAGGAAAGCCCTGACGGCCAGGCGCACAATCGTATGGTTTGAAGAAGTAGGTAGATTAATGGTGATTAATAGTGATTAATGGTGGTTAATGATGGTTAATAACGGTGATTAATGATGATTTAATTTCACTTACCCTTTGGTAAACATACAAAAAACTATGGGACATCACCATGTTTTTGGAAAATCAACGATTTCTATGGCCATGTTCAATAGCTATGTTAGTTTAACAGAGGGTAGTTGGCATGCAACTTACAGATCTTACTATTCCAAGGGTTGTATACTAACCATTCAAGCGATAATCTCGGGGCACAACTTTGAAGAATGTAATGGCAATCCAATTTTGTGGCATAGATCCAATACAAAATCAGGCACTACTGGAGGGTTCTTTTGAAGGGGAAGGATGCTATTACTAATTACTGGTTTGTACTTGAGATTGGGGGGAAGGATACCATGTGATACACCCAAGGGTATAGGTGACGACTTTCCTAACATACCAACTACTTCCTCTACCTGAAAGCTGCACCTGGCTGTTGTCGTTTTTTTGACCCCAGCCATGGTGCAATTTCCCAGTGGCTTTCAATGTCCTTCCAGTCGACCAGTAGGCTGTCACTGATGTCACATAGACTGCTCTTCACTACCAGTTGTGATGCTGCTAGCAGTTGCTGGGAGTAGGAAGTAATTTGGAGTGATCGGGAGTGGCAGAATCTAACCCGGGCTAAAATCCATGAACTATTTCGGCTAAAATCAATCGTTGATCTACCCTGTAAATATCTAAAATTCTGAGCCTGACAGGTTAATGCATGAGGCCCATTTCACCCCAAAGTTTGGCATCGTTTGGCGAAATGAAATGACCAAACACCTGAGAGGCCCGGCTGGCCGGTAAACCTCAGTTTAGAGTAGTTTAGGGGTCAGACGTCTTGCTATCAATGGTTTGTATAATTAATGTTGTTTTCTTACTGCAAGTGCATATAGCCAAGGTTTAGCAGCGTATGTTTCGCATGTTCAACTCGGAAAACGTAAGAATGCAATGGCACAATTGTGGACAATCAAGAGGCTCATCGTCCAAACCTGTTTCTGGGTTTGTTTTGAACATTTACAGTTTTACAGGCTGCGTCATTCACCTCGTTTGCTTGATCTAGATCCCAGCAAAATTGAGTGTTTACCATGTACATTGTTTCCTAAAATATATGAGGAGCAATGCCTCAACGTCAGACATCATTAAAAAAAAACATAAAACTTCAGATGTTTGCCTGAAGGTTTCGCTTGGCCCCAGTCATGAGCGCAGCTCTCGCTGCGCTCTCGGGAGGTCCCGAGCTGGCTCTACGGATTCCATCAAAGAAAAGTGAGGGGAACCCAGAACCTGGAGATGTGGCCCTAGGGCCCGAAGAAAAAGGTTGGAAAATCCATGGAACATGTGCATCATGTTCTGCGGAAACTTGGATTAACGAATAGATGGATGGTGAAGAATAGATGGATGTAGATGATACTTAAACCTTAAGTCCTTTATTTGTTTGTCCGTTTACGTGTCAGTATTCACGAATCAGGAACACACATGTTTCAGATGTTTTTGGATCATGTTTGACGACATGTTTGTGCAAGGTATCCGAGATAGGCAGTATTTCCACCGAATACGTGCTATTAAAACTAAAACCAACAGATACTACTGCAGAATTAGAGGGATATATCTGCGTTGAGCATACAAAAACAACACCTGGGATGAGCCGCGAAGTTGGGAGCTTAGTATGGTGCTTGGGGAGGCTTAGTATGGTGTCCTATGATTCGGGCACAGAGGCGATACTGTAGGGAACAAGATGAGATGCTGTGGACATGTTGAAGTCATTGTGCTGGATTTCCAAATGACACAAACCTCAGTTTTTTTGTTTTACCAACATTTGGGTCCGCCACGTGTTGTTTTTCTCCTAATCAAGCCAACTCACATAGATTTCTCGGGATAAGGTGTCGATGACTGATGGTTTCTTGTTGCGATGTCGGGATTTGGTAGATAAATATATACATATTATTTGTATATACATAGATTACAGATAAACATTGAGTACAGACCCCTGCAAATCTTGATGCGTTTTCTGACTTATGACATGCCAAGTTCCCTCAAGATGATGGAAAACTTGCGTTGAATTATGGTAAATAGAACCAAAACTTTTTCCCATGCATTTTTCGCCTTTAAATCCACCCAGTGACAAGTCCAAGTTTAACTCAAAGAGACATGTGCTGGTTTAAAACCTGTTTCCGGAATTTCAGGTCACAATTTTGGGGTATATCGGTATATCCCATGTCCCATTTCGGCACCCTGAAACATCGATGAACAAATGTGCCTCGAGGCGAATACAACGCATAGCGGGGATGCTCAAGAAGTTCAGTTCAGGTCTTTAGGAGTTTGGCCCTCCAAAATGGTGGTGACGATGGTCTAACGTATGGTAAGAGCTCCCATAAAGTTGGCATATAACATGATATAATATGATATAATAGATTCATATATAACTCTTATAGTTGTAGTCCTTGGAAATTTTGAAGTCAATTATGGACTTCCGTTCTTTGACTGAAACATGTATTTGGGATCACTTTGGGCTTTTTTTTTGGCATAGATCTTTGGGGGTTGACGGAAAGTGGGGTAGAACCACCTATGTTGCGGGTCCTGTGAATGATCCAATGAGATTAGCTTCACACTCTTCACAGGAGATATTTTGGGGCATAGGCAAGACTCACGACGAGCCTTGAAACCCCACAGCATCACCCAAGATACGAGGTATACAGGCTATACATAATGTACAGGATTGAAATTGGGCAGCCCAATATCCGGTGGTTTCACGTGTGCCCCAGTTCCAGACACCCATCTGGCCCATATATGTGTTGCATTTCACCGCATCAAACATTGTTTCAAGATGTTTGGGCCGCTGGGTACCTGGGTTCAGCTTCAGCTGGGGAAATACGGCAACATTGAAGAATGATTTTGATCCGAGATAAATTGAGAAAGATGAAAAGGAACGAGATCTTATGATTTGACCATATGACCCATTTATTAAAATGTTTTCACCGTCAAGAACATAGTACGCATATAAGATCATATAAGCACTATAGAGTGGAACGAAAGACCACGACATGCTTTTACACCAGTTGGCTTTGTTCCTAATTCTGCCCATGATGTAGCCGGGGTTACTGTATAATTATGAGTTTACTAGGGATTTTGGTATGATGCTATCGATGCTATCCGCCAGCACATTTTTTTGAGCCCACCAGTTTTGTTTGAGACATCCCTTTCCATCCCCCAAATGCAACATGGAGCCAAGTATAAGTACACTATGATCTCTCAATGCAGCAGATGGTATGCACAAGTAGGTGATGTTCACCTCATATAACTGGGATCTACATCCCTCACGTCGCTCACGTCAAAGATCAAAAGATTTAAGCCGGCAAATATCTGTTCACCAGGAATCACTCCAATAACACCCTTTTGAAAGCCCGGAAAGGCCGGCAAAGGCCCGTTAATCAATAATTGCCAATGTTTCCACATGTTTCCACATGCTTCCACCATCAAACATACGGTTTCCTATGGTTTCCTGCTCAAGGAGGGAAAAAAACAAGTTAGACTCCAACTTAAACAAATTCAGGGAATGAGCAGTCGCTACCTACACATCTGCAAGTTGTTGCCCCAAGTCAAAACTTGATTATCTTGGTGTTTCAACGTTGCTATTAGTTGCCATAAACACCAGATATATGAGTTATTTCAAACAACTTTTGGACCACAAGCTTGTAGGAAATCAGGTGCACATGTGATTAACCTCCAGGTTAGCTGCCAGATTTTTCCCAAGGCGCACCTTGCGCCGGCGTTGAAAGTGCGGGAGTGCCCATCACAGAAGCTCCGCACATGGGGGGTTGATGGCTTGGGGGATGGGCCGGGATGCCATTTTTTCGTGGGGTCTGAAAGTCGGGTACCCAAAAATTTCATGGTTCGTCATCATTTTCTCTTAATTTTTAGCCAAAACTGGGAGGAATAATGAGGAATAGCCTGGGTTCAACCATGAAATCCCCATTGGTGGTGAATATTTCGTCGCAGTTGGCCAGAGAACTTGTGGTCCCCATCTACCAAGTATTGATTTCGGGGGCCCACAAGTTTGAAGCATATAAATGAAGTAGAATCCAAAATACCTGGACTAATATAGCTGGACAATCCATTCTATCGTGATATAGATGACCAAAGAAGTCATTTCTGGGTTTGGGTGGAGAAGATCCTTGGTGCAAATTGAATGGCCTTCAATAAAATGCACCGTGGGTGGACATTACAGTTATTTTGAATGATTGTTATTATGGTTATGTTTCTTGACGGTCAAGCGGTGTCCTTTGTGTTGCTTAAAAAGACCTCTTTGTTTGTGATCAATTTGTGACGGCTCATCAGTTGAGTAAACGTAAAAATCAAGTCCGCTCCGTACGTGTAGCAAACCCAAAACACAACCTCACAACGAAGCCAAAAAATGGATCATGCTTAGCAAGAGGTATCATCCGAATCATTGTTTCTTATATTTTATTTCAGGTCTTGGGTTTCTGGTTGGTGCTTTGGAACATGGCTTTTATTTTTCCATATCTTGGGAATTTCATCATACCAACTGACGAAATCCATCATTTTCAGAGGGGTAGGTATAGCACCAACAAGTCATTATTAACCATCATTAACTCATATAATAACCATATGATATATATATATATATATATATACTTATTAACCATTATTGACAGTATAATATTAACCATATTTTTCAGAGGGGTAGGGCTCAGCCACCAACCAGGATGTTTTTTGTTCCCTATGATGGCAGCTTGGCTCAACCACCCGGTTGTTTCCCTCGAGGAATTCCTCCTGCTCCAACACTCCTTTGCCTACGCCTTTGCCCAGCAACTTGGACACTGGTGGCATGGTCACCCAATGGTCCGGCATCTAAACGGTTGCTACTTGCACTGAGCCCAGCTATTCTGGGTTTGTTTGGTGATGTTTTAATTACCCATGGGCAAATCCACAATTTGGAGAATCTATAGGGAATAGTGTTCTTTTCTTTTGTGAGCCCCCTTAAGAAAATCCAAGATACAATGCAAAGATGTAACCGCCAAAACTCTAAGACTCTAAGTACCCACTGCCAAGGTACCAGGTTGATGGAACGCCTTCCGCACAGAGGAAATGCTATTGTTTTATGATGTATGATGGGGATGTCTCTCATTGACGTTGCTTAATGGAGGAATTCCCAGTGCCATATTTTTTTCGCTGTTTTTCCCACTGTATTGTCCCTATGAATCATTAACCATGAACAGGTGATATCAAATAGTCAATAGGGGTGGTTAACAGTTAATAGTTGGGATAGTTATCATTGATCATCATTGTCATCCTAGTTTTCCTTTTAACCATCAACTATATCTTCAGTGATAAACCAGTTTCTGTTCACTCTGATAGAGACTATTTGCTGTATCCCTATGACTATCATCCCTATCATATCTTGTTTTCTTTAAAGAAAACACAACTATCAGATACTATCAGTACTATTAATCATGCGTACTATCAACTATTAGTATGTTAGCTATGAATCACTAACCGTTATTAACTATGAGTATATTAATAAAAGTCACCATTCACTATTAGTAACTATGAAATATCATTAACTATTGTATATATATATATAGTACTAGCTAATTAATATCATTAACTATTAGCTAATGTACCCTCCAGTAAATTAACATAGACCCTGCCAGATAGGATTGGAAGAAAATCGTTTCTACTAAAAATAGGTGATTTTCAGGGTCAACAAGTTAATTTACCAGAGGGGTATATGTTATTATATCAGTATATTAGCTATTCACCATCATTTTTTGGGCCCAAAGATGACCCCCAAGACCCCGCCTGGAAGCCCAAAGATGACCCAGGTCCGTTCAGCCTCGCTGCTGTGCCTGCCCGGGAGGCGGTTAACATGGGTGGATTTCAATGGTTTTTTCGAAGGGATTTAAGATCCCATGGCGATTCGAACAGTGGGACCATGATGGTCGACTGCAGTTAAACATGTTCACATGTTCATGGCATTTTTTCGTGAAAATCAGGAAGAAACAATGAGAAATGCATATAAAACGACCATTAGTGTCATGGATGCTGGCTGGCTGCTATTAAACCAACCCAAATCATGAATTCCTACAGGATGGGGCCCCCCAGTTATAAGTTGGTTTATAAACCAGTATAATCCCCATTAACTATAGTTATATCTACCATAAACCATAGAATTCAGCCACTTATAAACCAACTTAGCTATTTTGGGGGTCCCATCCTGTATGTTTTTTTGTTAATCATCACTGGGGAGATGTGGAAGTTCCTTGGATCTTGTGGGCGATGTACATCGAACACAGCAAGAGGGTATTGTGAGAGGAAAAATATGGGGAAGAAACATGATAAATGGAGGAGTAGTGAGGGATATGATATGTTGCTAAGAAATTAAATATGTTTTTTGCTGGGCATCCACGGTTGGCTTGGAAAGGTGTTCATACAAAACACCATTCGCACTGTGGATTGCATATTGCCTATTTGTTTGCTGGAGATTATTGGCATCTCATCATGCTTTTCCTCAGCCATGCTCAATCCAAGATCCTAACCACCAAGCAACGAGTTGGAAGGGCATGTTCATATCTTGTACTTGGTAGGAAAATGTCATGAAAACTGCACATTTGGTCTTAAAAACGTGTAAAGACCAGGCTTTCCTTCAGATTTTCCCAGGAAACCCATTGTTGAAAGGTGGATTGGGCACTGCTTAAGCACCGGAAGCTGGCAGGTGAAGCTGCCCGTCGTTCGGGGCACCCAGCGATCATCAAACTTGGGGCACATGTTCACGCATTTTCCTATTGAATACGGCCCATTATATCCATTTATGGGGTTTGCTGTTGAACTGAAGTAAGAATCACGACATATTCTGGACATGTATTGGAAGTACTCATCACGAGGTAGATGAAGGACTACTTAAGTTCAACGGAAGGTAACTTAGATTTGTTTCGAGTTACAGGGGCATATGAGCAAAAACCTGTCTGCTTCGCCATGGCTATACCCGATGTCCCCCAACAAAAACACCTTTCAAGGGAGGAACAAAGTGGCCGTCCTCAGTTTTAAGTTGGTGTTGATTTTTCCCCATTCAAATCAAGACAAATATCCACTATAAACAGTGATCAACAGTGATTGTAGTTAAGTTTGCCAACGACATCAACATTTCCCACTATTTTTGAGTAGGATTTCACCATTCTATCAACCTCTGGGGTTCCTTAATATATACATTTTTTTTGGATGCCGTTTTTTTTTTAGGCAGCAACATCCCACATGTTTCGCGGCCAGGTGTTGGATCAAGGCATTGAGTCGGCTCCGCCGTGTTTGTTTGGAAGAGATTTCAGCGACGATGCCAACTACAAGTGCTCCTTGTGATGGCCGCCGAAAGGCGACGAAGGATGGAAAGGTTGGGAAAACCTGGACCACATCAAAAATTATGGCATTAGTATAGTTATCAACAAAAAAACGGGATTAGGTTATAGTATAGAATCCCACAAAACTAGTGTTTTGGTATTTTTGTGTAGTTGTTTCTATCTTTGTGGGGGGTGGTTATAGGTTATTGATGGTTATTGTGCCATAAAATTGTTATTGCTATTTAACAAGTGTAACCTATCCGCAGGGATCTATGCATGCTACTCATATCTATCCATGGGACTTATCATGACGTACCCATGAGAGTTTTTTTGTTTCTCCAACCAGCAGAAATGGTTCAACCAAACATGTTGATCGATTAAAGCAATCTCATGTTGCGACGTCACAACGTAAACGATGGTGAGTAAAGGAAACTATCCCTACATGGCTTATTGTTTGAGGTAATAATTATTGAATTATTGCCACTTGGTTTGGGAAGGTCCCATCGCTTAAGTATGTATTGGACGGACACACGGTAAGCGATGGGACCTTCCCAAATTAGCGATACCCCTTTTCAAGGTTATGTCATTGCCGAAGGAAGTTTAGAAGTCAAACTTCCGACAATATGGACAGATGAAAAGCAGAGATGGGAAGAGTCAGAGAGAAGAGAAGAGTAGAATAGAGAACAGATGCGCGAAAAGGTAGGAAAGTCGCGAAACATTGTGTTGTTCCAATGATTTGTAGCTCAGGAGGGTCGAAAAGTAGGCTCGCTAAAGCGGCGGGCGCGGAGCCATCTGGCCAGATGATAGATGAAAAATTGCACGCTGTTACGGCGCGAAGCACATTTCGAAGTCAAAATGTACAAAACACACCAGCTTCGAACCACTTGTAGAAGTTGCGATGTCGAAAAAGTGCACTCCGTTGTGGCGCGAAGCACATTTCAAAGTCAAAAGTGCAAAAAACTGAGGGGCACGGAGCACTTTTGGACGTTCAGATGTGCTTTTGCGTGGCAGGCGCAGTACAAAAGACATGTTCATCAGAGATGTTAGGAGGTCAGGGCGCTGATTTCCTGAAAGGGGCTGCATTTTGGAGCATCAGATCTTCAGGTTTGCTGAGATGATTTTGCGTGACAGGTGCAGCACTTCGTTTGACTTGGCATCACTTTTTCGTGGCAGGCGCAGTACTTTCGACAGGTGGACTGGAAAAATCGCAAAACACAAAACGCATCGGTACGAAGCTGTTAGCTCTGCACTCAAATTTCCATTTCTGAAGGAAGTCTCGCAGACTTGCTTTGTTTTTGATGTGGTCAACTTCAAAAAATGAGGAGGTCTCGCAGAATTGCTTTGTTTTTGATGTTGTCAACTTCAAAAATGAGGAAGTCTCGCAGAAGTGCTGCGTTTTTGATGTTGTCAACTTGGGAAAAATAGCAAGGTTTTCAAGCTTGCAGATAGACAGGTAGATAGACAGACAGACCGAGAGATAGATAGATAGAGAGATAGATAGATAGATAGATAGATAGATAGATTAGATTAAATTAAATTAGATTAGATTAGATTAGATAGATCGATCGATAGATAGATGGATAGATCGGTAGGTAGGTAGGTAGGTAGATAATCAGAGAAAGAGAGAGAAAGAGAGAGAAAGAGAGAGAGAGAGAGAGAAAGAGAGCAAAAGAGAGAGAAAGAGTGAGAGAGATCAATCACCTTTCCGTCCATCAGTGGATTCGCTCTGCCATCCGTGAGTCACAATAACCAACCTCTCCTATAGGTTTCCTATGTTTGAAACTTCCGCCACCGCCTTGTGTGGTACTACTGGCATTTCTCTAATATCCACATTAGCGATACCCAAATTGGACGTTGATTTCTGTAAATAAATTATATATATATATATATAAATGTTGCAGTTTCCTGAAAGCGATACCCCCCAAGTTTATGATATATCATTAACAAACGTGTGGTAAGCGATAGGACCTTCCCAAATTTGTGGATGTCCTTTCCATGAACCTAGGTTTTTCGAGATTGCTCATATAGGGATTTGATTACTATCAAACATCAATTGCTGGTCCATTCCAACCAGTTGTGCCGTTGCGCGCCAAATGACCCCACTCCGGGGCCTGCGCCGAAGTGCGCGCCGTTCAAAAAGTTCAACGGCGACGCCCCGAAGTGTGAAGTGCGTATCGTTGGGAACTCTGGGGTGCAGTGGAACTGGGTGGAGATAAACAAAAAACTGGGAATACAGTGATTATTTGTTATTCTTGATTTGCTGAAGATGATTGTTTATTTTCCAAAATGGGAAATCCACTGCTTGTTTTGTTTCTTTTCGGGAAGGGGGTCCTTAATAAGCAAATCCAAGTATATAATAAGAGAGAGAGAGAGAGATATATATATATATATATAAATACGGGAATAGTGAAATTTAGATAAATTTCTATAGTACAGTAGAATATACTTAAATTTTATGGGATTTAATTATCAATAATGGGGATGCCATTTGGTAATATAATTTTCCTGCTATGGAACGCAATCATCTTAGTAGGCACATCATCGAACTAAACGGATCTATATAAATGGGCCATTTTCCACAGCTATGTTAATAATCAGGGGGTTATCTGTTTTTTTGGTTCTGCAAATGGTTCAAAAAGTCGGAACAATTGGGCCAACCCGGCCAACATGCCCAGTTTTTGTTGTGTTGCAGTACTTAGCTGCACTTCAGGAGGGGTAAAATTGTACAATTTTGAGGCTACTAATGAAGCCCAAAAGCTTCAGATGTCAACGGATTAAGCCAGCGATTAGTCAGTTTTTGCTGTTGGTTTTACATAGAACTGCTGGTTGGTCTTGAGTTCTCTCCAGTTGATATCATATTGAATCGGCCAGACCTGAGCCAACCATAATTCTGGATTAATTTTATTTCTAGTGACACTGGAAAATGACTGTTCCATCTTTTTGGGTGGCTTTGTAGGCTGGGAAGATACTGGCTATCCAAGTTTCGGCTGCACCGAAATCGTGATGTTTTTGGTGGCACTGTCTCCAAGACGTGGACCGCTGACCAAAAAAATAAAGATAAAAACGTCCAAAGACAGCAATCCCTGGGTTTGCTTACGGTTATGACTCATATGATCCTTAGACAGTTATTAAATGGGATTATAATTCCTATAACTCAGATTGACTACGGTTATAGATCATGAAATAATCTCATTTATGACTGTTAAGTTAAACTGTTAAGGCTTAAGGACTACAACTGTAGGGTGTTCACTTTCAATGTTCCGAATGGGAACTCACAAAGGGAATCGTGTCTTTACGATTCGAAAGGTTCAACAGTACAGGTTTCTTGGGCTAAAATCCGGGGCGATCATTGGAGGAAAGGTATGAACGCGTGCATACTTGAAAATGGATTGATATGCTAAAGATCTGGTGAAAAGCGCTGTTTTCTTAATTGTCTTGGATGCCCAGAGTTATATCCAACACATTTTTACAAAATTGGGATATACTAATGTACCCAGCAGACCACTTGTCATGATGTTTGCAGTGGGGTTTCTTGAGTGATTCTGGGACAGGACGGCGAAATTGTATTCCAGCAGCGGCCCGTTACTAGGGCATATGAGTGTATGTCTGTGTATGTAGATAGTGTGTAGATATCTAGTATAGCTACGTTATAGTTACCTTCACATGTGAATTGTTTATGTTCTTGATAAACGCCACTTGCAAGCTCAACACAGGCCACATAAAGTGCTAGGTTTTATCTTGAACCTCCAGTTGACCACTGTACAACCTCGCTTTTCGAGACTCAAGGAGACTCGGTATCATTTGGCCTTCTCTATTTGAGTGTTCAAAACTCAGGACGCCCAAAGACCGTTTGCTGATTGCAATTTGCAAAATCTAGCGTTCCAGACATTTGTATTGGGCCCTGAGTTTTTGCCAACACCTAAGCGTCTCCGCACATTGCGGGAAAAACATGAGCTTGCAGAGTGGGGAAACTCAAGTTTTGACGAGCGAATTTCCAATGGAGATAGAGGATATGCCGATCAACCCGGCAGCAAAACCCAGGTTTTTTTTAAGGATGTGGCTGTGGCCCCATTTGACCAAATTCAGTATTCTCAAATCCACTTGTTTATCATAATTTTGCCCATTGAAATGGTCATGTCAGAGGTTTTTCAACGCCATTTCAGACACCCCGACTGTTTATCGATTACCCTCTGGTTATGACTAACATAGCCATGGTATAGATGGCCCATAGAAATAGATGGTTTACCTTTTAAAAATTGCGATTTTCCACGGCTATGTTAGTCATAACCAGATGGTATATCTTCAGTATGACTGGGTATCGCCATCTTCGTTGCTTGCAGCCATCTTTTTTGACAGCCAAGCAGCCTATTTTCTATTATTTTCTATAGGGTTAAATCCTGCTTCTTGATCCATCTAACCGGCATTGTTTCTCGTTTGAAATCATCAATATCTCAAAAGCACTCAAAAGCATATAAAAACATCATTATACAAACCGAAGATTTACTGATATTTACCGTATTATATTCAAATTCTAGGAAATGAATCATATTTCATCATTTTTCGCATCGAACCTCAAATCCTCGTGGTTTCCAAGCACGGACAGACTTTTCATGCGCCCCTCGCAGGGCCGAGACTCTGATGCTTTCCCAAGAGAGGCAACAGTTTTTTCCGGTGGCCATGGCTGAGATCGTGGGGAGTTTGGAGATATGAAGTGGATATGAAACATTGTGATATAGTGAAACATTTTGAAATATAAGAGCCACGTGAAATTCAATAGGTACCTGATAGTGATGTAGGATTCGAATTCGTTTCAGAAGATTGCTGATGAGAATTTGATTCACTTGTATTAGGCAACACTTAAATCTCAAACAGTTCTGTGGAAACTGGCCAAATCCCAATTGCTCCTGCATTGGCAATATAATTAATGGTCTAATCTGTTTGACAAAATCTCCAAGCTGATTGGTGGATAAACCTTGAATGCATAGTACATGGATGGTCAAGTGCTAGCTGTTTAAATAATTGTTTTTCATATTTATATATATATATATCAACGATGCTGTATATGAACAGAACCAGCAACAACAAAAACCATTATGCTGACAAAGTCATGTTTGTCTTGAGCTCTGATTATTCGAAAATATTTAGCTCAAAAATCTCAGATGCTCAGCCAAGCAACGTTTGGCCCCCTGGCTTTCAGGCTCGTCAGTCAAGTCCAGGCAGCTTGGGGACATGGGCTGAGATCACGGGGACATGCGTGCTGGTTTCAGGAATCTAAATGATGGCTATCTAGATTTTCTGATAATGGTGATTAATGGTGATTAATGATGGCTAATGATGGTTAATGATGGTTAATGATGGTTAATGATGGTTAATGATGCTGGTTAATGGTGATTAATGTCTGGTTGGTGGTTTGCAACATGGCTGGATTCTAACTTTCCATTCAGTTGGGAATGTCATCATCCCAACTGACGAACTCATATTTTTCAGAGGGGTAGGTATACCACCAACCAGTGTTTCTTTTGTCAATACAACATGTATGCAACAACTACAGTAATTACTATTCCAAGCTCCTCCCAAACCATCATAGGATAACCGCAGCACAGCTGCATATAATTTGTACAGCCAACGGGATAGTGGGATAAAGAACAAAATCACTGTCAACAAGTTATGCCATGTGGCTGTCAGCTTCGGACTGGTCCTCGGCGCCAGTGGCACCAACTTCTCAGCCGTGTGACAGGTAATCGTTAACCCTTGCAAGCCACGAGAAAAAGCATGGTGAGTTGCGCATATTTAAGGGATGCCATAATAGTAATATTAACTGGTTGGTGGTTTGGAACATTTTTCATTTTTCCATATATTGGGAATAATCATCCCAACTGACTTTCATATTTTTCAGAGGGGTTGAAACCGCCAACAAGATTAATGATGGTACCCAAAGTTGAACCCAACAATTGACCAAGTTATGTGCGTTAACTTTGGGGGCCTGACCTTGTAAACCATGGGGAAGCCCTGCCCTTTGTTTTGCGAGCTAAACTTGAGATACCTTGGGATAATGGGGGTAGAATATGGCAATTTAACACAGCTGACATAGCTATTGAAACTCACAATGTCTGGCGAACCATGGGCTGAGAATCCTGTTTGCCAGCGAGTGTCAGATGTCAATATTTGTTATTTTCTGTTGACCAATCATGCATTGATTAACTGGAACGTTACTATGGCAAACATGTTGGAAAGGCCAGTATGAGATGTGATTCCACTATCTATATACATGAAAAAATACCAGTAACTGGAGATAATGTATAGTCGGTGTGGATGCTGCATGGTCATTGATAGTTGCAAATGATACATCTCCAGAAAATGTGCTTGCGGTAACGACATTTAAATATGTGGAGGCACCAGAGGGAGTATGAAACACCAGTTCCATCCGTATATTTTAAATGTATAGTCAAATAAATTGGCTCCCTATGTTTAAATGGCCGGGCGGGCCAGCGAAAACCTTCCCGGAGGTACTCTAAAATACGAGTTCTAAATATGTTTAAATCTGTATTTTTCCCGAGAGCGTCTGAGCGCAGGGTTCTTCCAATAGTGGGGGTCTGTATCTCATCTTCTCAACTTCACACCTTCTCATCTTCACATCTGCTCATCTTCACACCTTCTCATCTTCACATCTTCTCATCTTCACATCTTCTCATCTTCACATCTGCTCATCTTCCCATCTGCTCATCTTCACATCTTCTCATCTTCACATCATCTTCACACCTTCTCATCTTCACACCTTCTCATCTTCACATCTTCTCATCTCAACATCTTCTCATCTTCACATCTGCTCATCTTCACATCTGCTCATCTTCACATCTTCTCATCTTCACATCTGCTCATCTTCACATAATCTTCACATCTGCTCATCTTCACATCTTCTCATCCTCACATCTTCACATCTTCTCATCTTCACATCTGCTCATCTTCACATCTGCTCATCTTCACATCTGCTCATCTTCAGATCTTCACATCTCCTCATCCTCACATCCTCACATCTTCACATCTTCACATCTTCTCATCTTCACACCTTCTCATCTTCACATCTTCTCATCTTCACATCTTCTCATCTTCACATCTTGGCCTCTTGCCCTCTTGGCCTCTTGCCCTCTTGCCCTCTTCTTCACATCTTCTCATCCTCACATCTTCACATCTTCATCACATC
>Ga0126342_10011297_pt1 | contig 15959 bp, 19 predicted proteins | sample Cyp1metagenome_FD_92528 | JGI IMG/M metagenome (GOLD analysis project Ga0126342, IMG submission 92528) | Coral microbial communities from Lord Howe Island, Old Settlement Bay, Australia - Cyphastrea 1 metagenome | ecosystem: Host-associated > Invertebrates > Cnidaria > Coral ... | reverse complement strand
CTTCTCTTTCTGGAGATGGTCCTTAAACCGTTGAGTAATCTCCTGCCGAAGAGCGTTGATCTTCCTATCATCATCCGTTTCCGGAGGGCCACGTGGTTGGTCATTAGGAGTGGCAGTCTGTCTGACAGGTCTGGATGGTCCTACTGTGGCTTGTCTAAAACAATCGAGAAATTTTGAAGCTGTAGGAATATCATTGATCTGTTCAGTAACATATTCAACATATTCAGATCGAGTCCAAGTAAAATTGTCAAGTTCATTTTCATTTTTCTTTTCCCAATACAAGTGATGGTGACAAATATGCATGGCAAGGTCAATATCAGAGTCATAATCATTCATTCTGTTGAGTTCTGCCGGTTCCGGAATATCGATCCAAGCACGGTCAATCAGGGACCAGACGCCACAAAACCTGCTAAACGGTATGGTTTGATCGGTCAGAACATAACGACTCTGAGTAATGACATGATTTAAATCTGAAACGGCTCCAGGCCTATAGCGATCAGGATGCAGTCGGACTCTGGACGCAAGGCGTCATTCATGGTGCTTAAAAGGCAGTCGATAGGTGGACATGGTTTCCTCCACCACGGGTACCCCCGGGAAGCAGGCCGAGTCTCCGAATAGACGGAAGGTTTTTCTCGTTGGTGCCATGCACCAGGTACCTCAGTGGGAACATATCAGGTCTAAAAGGACAATGTTGAATTGAAACACTATTGGAACCTAGAGTGTCATTTGTACAAACTAAGTTGGTACGTGGGTCGAATGATCATTTGTACCTAGCTGGACCTAAGAAGTTCGAATGGGCCATTTGGCCGAGAAAATGCGTGAAAATTTGGTTTTCTTACAAAGCCCTTTTTTTGGTGGTTTGATATGTGAAAAAAACAAGGCTTCTCACTGCCTACTTTGTTTTGGCGAGCTGCTTGGGCCATTTGAGCCTGTTTTGTATACAATATGTACAGTATATATGTAGATTCTGTGCACTCAGTATATAATAGAAGTATTTCTACTAATTATACACATATAATATATATATAATATATTGTTGGGGTGACAATTCGGAAACAAAACCTGGACGATAATTTTAACTGTTTATTTTTTGGTGGTTGGACTACTCGCCATCCGCGCACCCTGCACCTATTCAAGGGTGAATGCCCTGAGGGATTCTGAGGGTTTTTAATCTACAGTGGTAAACAAAACAAAACCTAGCAACACCTTGTTTGCAAGGCAGTCCCTCCATATGTTTTCAAACCCAATTTGGCGAAAAAAAAAAAGGTTCCAACCAAAACATCCAAAACAACAAAACTTGGTTGTCCACAAACCTTTCCGTGCTTTCCCTCTGATCCATGGCGGGTGGCCTTTTTCGTGCAGAGAATTCTCCGGCGGTGCTGGCAGTTTGGATCCCAAGATATATCCAGGGATGTTTTTGAAGACGTCTTGAGTTTCCAAGGATTTTCCCAAATCAAAATTACATTTGGGGAGTGGAAGACCATCAACTTATTTTCCGTGGCAAGCTGTCCACCTGTCCACCTGCACTGGAAACCCTGGCCACTTTGCGGCCCTCATCTCGTAGGAGTTTGCTCAGACAGAAATATATAATATATACTGCGATCTTCCTTGGCAATTTGGCGAGAGGATATATAGCAGCAGGATTCATGAAACAGCTCGGGATGTGTCTAGCGAACCATGGTGCCCAGGTGGACTACACCAACTTCAAGCTGGATTGTGGGATCAACTGCGCAGTGGGAGGAGTGCTTGGATCTTCATGCTGGATTGCATCACCCCTCATATGTTTTTTACTGGTGAAAAAATGTTTTACATCCAATTGGGTTCAAATCCCATAAAAACAATTACAATATATACTAGACTAGACTTTAATATATATATATATACTTATCTACCTGTGAAACTACTAGGGGATCATCCACCTTTTTCAAGACCAGTGGCCAGTGGCACTATCGTTGGTGCTCTGCAGGACCATTCGAATTCCTTAGGCCGCGGAGGCTTCCGAATTGGGGCTGCGAGATTGGGTGGATGCTGAATTCGGGTGCTTATGTGGGTTTCAAATTGAGATTGAACATCATCTAAATGACATCATATATATATAAATATACCCATGCACTTCTTTTCAAAGAACAAGGTGAACAGTTAACCCTTGGGTCTGCCAGCATGCAGGTGGCTTCATTGAAATCGTCAAATTCTGGAATGCCAAAGCAGGACAGCTAGGGGATTCTTTAGGATTGGGTTTTCTTGGCAATGTACTCAATCATGGAAATTTCACGACCTTTGTTTGGGTGGAGTTGCGATTCTGTGGTTCCAAGTTCTTCCGTAAGTGTTTGAAAATCTGCATTTTCATTTCGGGGCAATAAGTAGTTCAGGAAATTCCTTTCACTTTTCACTGAACGTCAGGAGTGAAATTTATCTTGTCCTCATTCAAATTTCCTGGAAAAAGTCATGAAACTTGTTTGAACCCACTTTCATTCTGAAAGATTTCGCCCGATATGCAGGAGCCACTGGCGCTATGGCAAACAAATTCTTCGATGACAGGTGCTACCCCCCTGACCGCCCGAAAGCTGTTAAGTGTGGATTGGGTTCCTGCACCTTCATGCTGATGCATCTAAGTTGATTCCTAACTTGAAGGCTCCAAGGTTTTTTTTGAATGCCATATATTAGAACAGAAATCTTCAGGATCCCAAAACTGATTTCAAAAATTATATCACATGATATCACTATATATATACATATATATATATATATATATATTCCACATATACAATATTCCGAGACGTGGTAGCAGTCACCCAAGTGAGAAAAGACACTATCATTGGATGGGCTTCTGCACCACCTGGCCATCGGATAGCCATGCCACAACCAGTGGACCCAACTGCCGTTGCCAAATATGCGGCCGCCTTTGGGAAGCAGGAGCAGCTGAGGAGCTGCGGCTTCTCATTTCTGTGTGATGTCTCAGGGAAACTATTTAAAAACAGAAGGGTGGCCTTGAAGGACATCAACGGGAACACTCAGGCTGGTGCTGTTCGAACAAAATAGGAAATCTTTTTGTTTCATATCCTGCCACTTCTGTATATATATATATATTTATAAATAGGTATACTTGGTTTTGTGACTTAACCGTTTGTTTTGGTGTGTTTCAATTCATTAGATGGATTCAAACTCGCACCAGGCCATCAAAGCTGTGATGATGGTGAGTCGGGGAATGGGCTACTACTCCGCAAGGGTCTTCCAAAAGTCAATATTGAAATTCTATGTTGACTTCAAACTCCTTCCTCGGGGAATGCAAGTTGAAATGGAGTGCGTACAAAAATGGTCACTTAAGATGGCATTGGCCCTTCGTCGCATGGTATCCTGCATATGTTCAATGCATTTTTATGCTCTATTTCGTTTTTTCATCCATCCCTGGGTTCCCAGAGGTTTACCAATATATACATATATACACATATATATTTACAGATATTCAAAAAAATGTTTACGTAGCAGGTAGCATTAGAATATAATTATCTATTATAGTATATAGATATATGAGAGGATATTTTTATAGATCAAATGTTTTGCACGCATCATGTTATGTATACCCCGTTGCTATAAGGCAAGTGCCTTCCGGCGGAACTACAAACGTGCAGCCACTGCAAAGTTGACCAAGATCAACAAATTGAAGAAGGATCTTGTTGGCGTAGTTGTCCCTTGGAACTTCTAGTGGGGGAAATGCCATTTTTAAATTGTCCCGGAATTAGATTTCAGCAGATTCTAAACAGGTTTTATCGTGTCAGAACAGGTTCCATTACAAGGATTTTTCAAAACAACATAAACGTCATTGGCAGTCCTAGGGTCTCCAACGACTGTGTTAAGGAATGGTATGGTGTGGTTGTGCCCCCTTTCATAATGGATCAAGTTTCAAGTATTCAAGATAGCAACATCGATTTAAATGGAACCTGGTATATTGGGGTCCCTTTTCCAACCAAGTAGCGGTGTGCAGGCATAAATACCCACCATAGCGTCTGCAGCATATAGATAGATATATCGATGGGCTCCTGTCCAGGGCATATTCACGATTTTGCTCAAAATCAGCCTCAGGAATTTACACCTGGTGTTATGGGCAAAGACAAAGATGACGAGGACTCTGAGGAGGAGTGTTCCGATACGGAGACCATTGAATCTTTGGGGGAACTCAGCCTTGTAGAATTTCCAGAAGATCAAACACCAGAGCCAGTCTGTGAATCCCAATATGACCAAAAGCTTTTGCAGTTGGCGCAGCAGTTTTTGAATGCGAAGAAAGCTCAGCAGGGTACTCCAGAAAATGGTCAGGGCAAACATGAGAATGTGAAATGTGTTGAGAAGCCAAAGTCCAGCGTTGTCTTGCCCAGTTTCGTCTCTTGTTTGAAGCATTGTTGTTTATGGTGTTTTTAACTCACCCTGCCTCAATAGGACCAAACCTTTTTTAGATGTAAGAAAATATATACTTAATCATTGTGAGCCTTCCCAAGGTTCTCCAGAGCATCAAGAACAGCGACCAGGCACCGAAACCGTTTCCGATCTCAAAGCAGTACAAGGCGCGTTCGAAGAAGGGTGACACGACCCAGGACCATGATGATGACAATGGTGATGATGATGATGCAGGTCATGCTGTTGAGGGGCTGGTTGAAAAGCCAGCTGCAGGAAACAAGGGACAACGAAAGTTGGGTAAGAATGCTTCGAAGAAGAAAGGACAACCCAAAAAAAAGTTAAAGGCCAAGGTGAAGGTCCAAAAGGAATCTGGTTCGTATGTGCCTGCTGAATATGCAGCAAAGCGAAAAGCTTTCATCAAACGACTTCGTGATGATGGCCATTCTTACCAGATTGCAAATTCAACTTGGGCTTTTAGTGCAGAGAGATGTGGCCTTCTCAGCGGCCTGAGCGTCTCTGAGCTTAAGAGGCGTAGATTTTTGCCAAAGGGAGCCACTGAAAATCCATGGGCCAAGTAAATTCTTGTACCCGATAATATGACCCATAAAAAACCCAAAAGAAACCACCAATGAGTAATTGGGAAGTCTGGGATGAGCCCAACATGTATGACATGTGTTGATGTGTCTTTTTTCACTTGGAGATTGGCCCATGGATTTTTTTCCAATTAGCCAACTGCATTTCGGCCAGGGGTGAGCCAGTAGGAGATATTCGAACAACAGTTTTTTACAGAAACGTTTTCTGAATTGAAATGACATTATGTGTGCATGATCGCGCTCACAGCTGCAGCGGAGCCACAAGTGTGTTGAATACCTGTGGCGGCACGCAATGGGTGTGCTACATAATCATGATAATTAGTCACAATCTGAATTATCGACCGCCAGCCAAGACGATTCCAAAATCAATGAGTAAGCAGCCCTCTCTCCTCGGCATATTTCAGTTGTTTTGGCAAATATCGAGATATATCGAGGCCTGAATCCAACCTTGGCTGCTATCATGGTCCAGGGGGCAGCGGAGCTTGAATTAATAGTGGTCAAACATCATGCAATTAAAGGTGGTTTTTTATCATTTGCTGGAAGGTGAAAACCAATTCATGATCAAATTTGTTTCGAACAAATCGTGCTGTAGACACTTTCGTTTTTGCAGCCATGGTTGTGCCAGAGATGATGCGTGTTTCATCACCCCCATGGTTGATAATCCTGGTGGTCATGCTGGCATTTCATACATCCATCCCCCAAGATGCTGATCAACAGTATGTGGAACTCTTTGCTGGCATGGGATGTGTCAGCTTGGGGCTGATGAACCATGGGCTAAAGGGCTCTTCCCACGACATCGTGCAGTCTAGCTACATGGACCTTGCAAGTACAAGCGGCTTTTTGTACCTTAGTGGCAAAGTGTCCCAACTAGAAGAACCAAGCTGCATCACCCGTGATTGAAAGGCTTTGGGCATATAGTTTTTAAATCTGGGAATATGGAAAATGGAGAAAGCAATCCCCATTGGTCCCTGATTCGGTTAAGCAATCCCCATATTGGTCCCTGATTCGGTTTGTTTTTGGAAAACGAGTTTTGGAAGTGCCTACCCCCTATAATATCTCAAACCTCGCTGTGTTGAGGCTGGCGGTGAACGAAGTTAGACGATTGGCCGTGGGAGGGATTTTATGGCTTGGGCTCTGCTGCAACAGTTTTTCCAAAATGTTCCTGGGCACTTGAGCGTGCACATACATACATATGTATATATGTACATGTTTAGCCATCTATATCTATCTATCTAGTATATGAATCTAAATACAATAATATATATATATATATATATACTTGTATTGTGTTTCCATCAAGATCAAACACACACACATATGGCCATCAATTGACATGTTTGCCAATGGTCCTTCTGCTGTAAAATATGTTACGAGCGCAATGGGGAAAAATAACAATCACTCCAATTGAGTTTCGGGCTTGCCTCATAAATCTGCAGGGCGGTCGTGGGAAATTCAGCAGTTAACGAATGCAGGGTCCGAAGATGTCACCTTTTTATTTCGATATATGTTTTTTTTTCAGGGGAAACATGTCTATAAATGACAACCTCCAGTGAAAAAAATTGACAGTAGGCGTTTCCATTCAAGACCAAATATATAATATATGGGGCATTTTAATTCCAAATCCTGCCATATGTATATATATATATAAATACTTAAATATATTGCAGGATCCATATCTTATAAAGATTATCCTTATTCTTACCCTGCAACTTTCTCGAACCAGGTCGCGTGGAACACATGGTCGTGACCACCTATTTCCACTTGGAAATACAGGCTATGGTTTCGTGAAATTGGGGAACCTCTTGGCGAGTCGATGCTGTTTACTCATATATGTTGCTGTATCCCGTGGGTGTCGGTTTGTGCTGGAACAACCTGATGGAACATCTTTTCCTTTCCATCCCAGATGGCAGGAGTTAATCCAGTACATCCAGGTAGCTTTGACAACCAGTGAACCCTTTTTTGGTTTTTCCCTGCATGTCCATGCTGTGATTGGGGTGGGTGAGAATTTCGGCATATGAATTTTCACTTACTTCCTCGATGAAATCTGCATGTATCTTTGTATAGGACACCATCCTGTCAACAAATATCTTACCGGCCATCATCATGTCGTAGATATGCACGAACGTTACAGTAGTACGTATAATTAAATAATTTACAATTGTCACCTCCCTGGCATATTTCTAGTTTGTAGCTAGAAACCTAATATGTTATCTTTACCCCTTTAGCCAGTCAACCCTGTTCGCACTTGCAGGTATGGAGCTGCAGCTTCTGGATGGGGGCCATCGGCGGATCTACAGCCAAGCGTCATCGATTGTTTTCCAATAGCAAGCGGATCCTGAGCGAGGTGGACCGGGTTGCTGGCTATCTCTCCCGGGCTGATATGAGGATGTTGCCTGGGGATCCTCTAGTTCGCAAATATGTGGACCAAAACGGGATTCGGAGACATGCTGGAATTCCAGGTAAACTGAAAGCCTCCCAGCAGTTTGTCAGCAAAAAAATCCTGTGTAAGTTTTCTGGCAGCCTGTTTTTTCACGACTTGTAATATTTGATATCAAAGATGAACCGACCAAAAGAAACAAACACTGTTTAATCCACAGATCTTATTGAATCCGGGCCACAAACAGAAAACGCAACACACGGTAAGTACATATTTTATAAAAATAATGGGGTATATATGTTACAGTCATTAACCCAAATCCCCAATATGACCCCAAAGCGCAAAGGGTGACCAGCTCAGGCATTATTCCATGGAGTTTGGACATTTGATCGGACAGCTTGTGGTGGATTCAATGGATGATTCTTGTGTTGAATCTTATTTATTGCTGTTTCTGTTTTCCAACGGAAGTAGACCATGGAGGTTTTCTGATGTCCTGGATACTCATTGCAAAAAGAAATCAATATAATTATATACATGCACCACCGAGGAGAAACTTCCCGACCCAAAATGCGATGCTCACCTGGATCTATCACGTGGTGATGCAGAGATCTTCAGGGATCACTATATGCTGGCTGGCCATGGGGCTGCTCGAGCAGGTCTTGGGGATATGTGGGAAGATGCAACTTGATCTATTTTTCATGGTTATGAGGAATGTTTGTAATCGATCCAGGAAACAAATTAAGTTGGGTTATACATACATATATATATATATATGTGCAAATGTATACTTTTATGTACGTTATAATATTATGGATACCCCCAGTCAGCCCAGGCAGAGCTGCCTGCTGCTCTCATGTATTTGGCCAAGAATCGAGATATGCAGCCTCGTGGGCGATGGGCTGCTCGCCTGAGTTGGTGCAGGCAATGTTCGAATTCAGGGTGGATGTCCCATAACATGGAGGATATCATATATATTTGTTTCAAAAAATAGATAGAGAGAGAGAGAGAAATATATATATATATATACAGATTTACGGTAATTTATATTCCCCAGTATCGCCTACCCAAATATATATGGACCGTATATGTGGCCCAGGCAGATATACTTCGAACTTTGGATGTCCGCCACCTTTAAGATGGCTCACAATTTGCTGCTTGGAATTTTTGTGGTGTGATCCACATATATGGCTGTGGTCTGACCCGCTGCCAAAGTGACTAGCATGTTAGATGCTGATCAAATAGCACATTTGCCATGTCCAGAAATATGAGCAACAATTAGGAGAATCCAAAAATTGGATGCGCCAACAAAATCTGATCGGAGCGATTACCGGGAAAATCCGGGATTTGTACGTGAAAAAACCCCAAATGTACAGGAAAATACCGTGAAAAACGTGAAAATCAAAAGTTCATATTTTTCTAATTGTGTATCAAATGTTACACGGATTTTCATGGATTTTCACGGATTTTCACGCAATGTGTTCTTTCACGTTTTTCACGGAATTTCACGGACAAATGGTTTTCAAAGTGCTTTTGGGGTCCTGAACGTTCATGGATTTTCATGGATTTTCCTGGATTTTCACGAAAATTCTTGCGATCATTGATTCTGAAGCGCGCGTAAGTTTTCACGTGAACATACGTAGACATTTTGCTTGGAGCTAGCTGCTGCGTTCTGATCGTTTCTGATCATGGCTGATTTGGGGAAGCTTCCTTTTCCTCCTTCAGAGCTTTCATGGGAGAAGCTACCGGAAGTGATGTTGCACATGGGGTTGGCCAAGAAAGAAGCTTGTACCGTGTTGCAGCTGGTGATGGGTGCACCTTCAGTATCTAGAAAAAAAATGCAAAGTTTTTTCTTCCATAGGCCACTAATTTTGTTTCTGAACCTTGCTGCAAAATAAGTCCATATTCCACTTGAAGCCCAGGCAGCTCAGAGAAAGATAATTGATGCTGTTGAGGAGTCGGTGGTTCCCAAAAAAAAGCAGCGCAAGGAGGCAGGAGCCTTGAAGGCAAAGGCAAAAACAAAGGCTAAGACGGCTGCAAAAGCAGCTGGAAAGTCAAAGGCAAAGTCTTCACCCAAATCGGAAGCAAGTTCAAGCGCGAAGCCCAAGGGATCCAAGGCCGAAAAGCCCAAAGCAAAGGCAAAGGCAAAGGCAGCAGGGTCAAAGTCAAAGCCTCGTCGTCGAAAGAGTCGACGTGCAGGAAAAAGTGCAATGTCAAGTCTTAAGCTCTTCATTTGTATTGGCAGTCTTTTGTAAAAATAGTTACTTCAAGTTTTGTATAAGGTGTGTGTATATAGGGGGGGTGTTTGATTAAATAAGGACTGGAGAAGTCCATGAAGATGAGGAGATGTCAGAGCAGGAGGCTGACACCGAGGTTGAGGCCGAGGTTGAAGAGGAGGAGGAGGAGGAGGTTGTTCATGAGCCTCCCCGAAAACGAAGACCGCCCATCCAGCCACCTGAGGAGACTGTGGTCCCAGTTGTAGCGAAAGATTTCGAGACGGACATAGTGGACTCTGAGACACCTGATGGGTGGGGGCAGGGCTTGGAGACTCCGGCACCTTCCCCACCTGAACCTGCTGCCCCGACACCACAGCCTTTGGTCGCACCTTCTGAAGTACCTGCACCTACGGAACCCACACCTGCTGAGGAACCCAAGGATTCAGTGCCAGCTGCACCTCCTACGGTACCAGGACAGCCGGATGTTCAGCGACAAGATTCACAGGGAACACTTCTGTGCACCAGTTGAGTTTCAGCATGTTGGGTCACCACCAAAAAATGTTTGGGAATTTTGGGATGGTTTTGTTTGAGACGTCTCATATCCTTTCGTATTTATACATGCTTTGTGTTCTCAGGTCTGGAGACACCTTCCTTGAAGCCTACAAGACGGTGACACCCGGTGAAGCTGATCAAGGTGATGCCAGGTCGATCTGTTCAGTCACAACTCTTCCGTTTCTCAGAAGATACATCTTGAAGACTGTTCCTTTTGCTTTTTGAAGATTGGAAAAAATCTCAAAAAAATGTACTTATAGAGATTGACGGTTTGTCCCAAGGTCAGTGTTGCAAGTCTCGTCTCAGGCTTGGTGCTGATGCTGTTACCCCCATGGATGCTCAGTGGCTGCAAAGCCAAAACGCAGAGTTGCAACGTCAACTTCGTGAAGCTTTGGCTCAGATTGACGATTTGAACCAACGACCAGAGTTACGCCGGACAAAACTGACTGGCCCAGGGGCTGAAGTTTCAGTATTGGCTGCTGGATCACCGGCTACTAAACTCAAACTGGTGTACTCTATTCAAGGGTTGCTTGTAACATATGTTTGAAAAATGAGTTACATATAATTATAGATATCTATAGTATGTGTGTCATGTGTGCGCATGTGCTTAGGCTTCTCCGGCTGAAGTTCCTACTGAACCTCCTGTGGTACCTGCATCGCTGCCTGGACCAACTGAGACCCCCAAGGACAAACCCAACAAAAACACTGAGGCGATGCTGAAGGAGCTGGAACCTGTGGAACCTGTGGCAACCAGTGAGGGTACACCTCAGGGATCCCAGGGGGCACATGCACCGCCAGAGCCAGGGACCCTGCCTGACACGTTACCTGATACCACAGAAAGGTCCCCAGAAGAGCTTGAGGTGGAAGGCCTGGTTTTGCGACAGCTCAAGTCTGACAGCTCTGCACCTCCCAGTGCGCCAGCTGAGATCAAAATCAACTGGAGCACGCACAAAAAAGAGGGTATGCGATTAGATCGACTGATTGAATCCAACATGGCCAGTTTCCCGCACATGGCAAAGATGTGGGAAGGAAACAACAAGGATACCCCGTTAAAAAAACGCGGTGTTAAACCATGTTTTTCCATGAGTTCCCAAGCAGTTGGTTTTCACAAAACATATTTTTGTGAATTCTTTACGGATCATGACTTTTTTTTGTTGCGCAGGATCGCTTGAAGGTGCTGCGCGAGTGGGTGCTCACAGGTGAGAACGCGAACGCGTGTGAAAGTGCTTTGGTGCTACACCGCAGGAACTTGCAAAGGGTTGATGGGAATGAGGAATGCCTCACCATTCAACAGATGTTTGAGAGGAAAATCCCCATAGAAAAAATTCGTGCTGTGGTTGCTCGAGGTGGTGGAATTCCTGACAAAGATGCTCCAGGAGTTGCAAAGTTGACTTCTTACTGGGTTGAAACCTCGAGGACCCGGCTGAACAGAGACGAACAAGGCCAGACGAGTGAGATCCGTGTGCGGGGCACTGCTGGGGGGGCTTTGGATGCAATGGGCCTTCCCTTGACTCCCAGTACGGCTGCTGCAGCTAACCCTGCCAACCTCGAAGCCTTGGTTACTGAAGCTCAGTCTGCTGCAGACGCTGAACCGGGACCAGGTGTGGTCTCTAGATTTTTTGTCTATAGTACCTCAAACACACACACGCATATAAATATGCGCACAAAAAATATATCTAAAAAATATCATATCCTAGCTGTGGGAATGCATGGGATCATATTTGCATTTTTCAATCAAATGGTCTTTCCACCGTACAGGTCGTGCTCCAAAAGCAAAAGCGAAGGCGAAAGCCAAGGCTAAAGCCGCGGCAGGGTTGAAAGAGGAAAGACCGGCTACTGAGGAATCATTGCGAGCTTCCTTGAGTTTTTGGGCGTAACAAAAAATCATGGGTGGTCAACAGGTTGGTACTCAATACAACTTTTGATACTATATATATATGCCTCAAACATTCAATTATACTGTATATATTACCCTATAATATATATATATATATATATGTATATACACCGTATAGGAATATGTATCCCCAAGCCCATCCTACTTAGGTGTATCTCTCAAGAAGGAGATGAACCAGTGCAACGCATTTGTGGTGGACTTGCCATCGGGGAACAACCTTGGCAAGACCTTGCAACAGTACAAGCAGCGATTTGAGGATTTCCATACTGAGCATCTGGGATGTGGAGTTTAGCATGGATATTTGTCCATCTTCAGCCATTAATAGCTGGCATATATACCATGAAATCAGCGTCTGTCAGATATGTGCCTATATACTTACCCATTGCATAGTTATTCGCATGATCGAATTTGCATGCATCATTCCCAACAGAATGAATTCGTTGTACAAAAAACTGTCCATTTCAAATCTCTCATTTTTTTTGAAACACTATGACACTTACTTATTGTTTTTAAACATCAATGGTTTACCTTTCACCACAGCTGCTAGGTTGAAGAACACCAAATCTTTCGACAGCCTCAAGCATCTCGATGATGAGGTCAAGGAGACAGCCCCCTGGCTTTGATTTTTTTGGGGACTATATAGGTAACCAGACCCAAGAGTAAGTCGGAATTCATCACCTATATACATATATATATATGGATACCCCTTGACAATGTTCAAGTTTCCACCACCCAGCGCTTGGCCCAGGTTGCCGCTGTTCGCCTTTTCAAGGCCCAGGCACGTGCTGTGATCTCTGAGCTCCGAAAGTCCGACAGCTCTGGCCGCTGGAGTGAACGCTGTTTAGCAACCATGGTTTTGGGCCTCTGATCCTAAAGATTTTGAAACACTGTGGTTGATATCTCACATAACTTGTTTCTCGTATGATTTTTTTTCACAAGAGTCGCATGTGATAGTTAAAATTGTTTTTCCACAGTGCGGGGATGGATCTACACGTGGCCCTGGGGTGGATTGGTTGGCCGTGAACACACCATAGGGTTGGGATACTAAGGATGTTTGGAAAATTGCGAAACTAGCCCAGTTTTGGGATTTATGATAGCCCACCTTTTTGTCCCAGCTGGGTGTGTTAGGGTCAGCATGCGCACAGAAATTTGGGTGGCCACACACGTGATGCTATGGCCAGCTCCAAAAATATTTTCCATGAGCATGGTTTTTGTACGTGTGGCCAAACCGATTCATGATCGAAGACGCTTGTGGGGATAACCTCACTGCACAAGCCTTTCGATGTCAAAGGCTAGCTAGACGTGGTAGAAAGCAAAGGTTTAAAAAAATGAACATATGCTGCCGATGCAGTTCCAGAAAAACCATGACCACATGTTCAATTTCAAAGTGCATATATGCACCCCTACGCAGGTTCCATGCAGCGTGGTCTTCGAGATGCTGAACTGCAAGAGTTACAGGGTGTGTTGCTTGATACCTAACTCGAGTCTGTGGTATAAGCTTTGGTTGTTAGTTTCCTTGATATATGGGACAAAGAGATGTTGAGAAATTATCCATGGATCACTTGGAGACCAGTACCACCACTTATTAGGTTCCCAGTGAAAGATTTTCCAACAGTTTTCAAAGCCATGCTTCGGTAATTTTATCCAATAGATCTGCATCTTCCAGCTCAGGTTAGCACATGGTGTGGGCACTGGGCAATCCACTTTACGGCACGCCCAAACGATTGGAAAAATATTTGGAGATGATATTTTCAACCAGCACCTAGTCAATCAAAGCAATCCTTTTTATCTTTTGATGTTGGGCATATAGGGGACCCCAATTAATTAAAATCATCAGCATGTCGAGCTTGTGGAATCCCAGGCCTGGGCAGAATGAAGCTCGAGTCCACAATGCTGCAATTCGCGATTCTTTCGCCCTGCCGTGCGAGCTGCAACATTTGCAGATTCCCCTATCCACTGGTTTTGACGATGACGATGAACCCATCATCGAAATGAAGGAATGGCCTTTTATTCTTCCTCACCTTTTGGTTTGATACTTAGTTTTTACAACATATATTTGATCAACTACCAGTAAATCAGGGCCGTCCAAATCAATAACTGGTTGAACCTTTTGTGATTTTGGGCAATCAACTCAGGTCCAATCCATGGTGGATATGGGGCCTTTTGTGATTTTGGGCAATCAACTCAGGTCCAATCCATGGTGGATATGGGGTATCTGAAGCTACTTGTTGACTTTGAGCGTATACAGGAGTATTGGACCAACATCCTCAAAGATTTTCCAGGGCATCCAGCAGAAACTTCAACAACAACATCCGTTCCCCTGACACTCTATGGCTACTTTACTCAAACCGGGTGGGATGACTTAAGTGCAAATGTTTATATTTATCCCTCACTTGAAAAACATAGGGGTTTCATATACAGACATATGGGGAAATAGTTGGTTGTTGGACCATATATGGATCGATACTCCTCATGTGAGGTGACGAGGGACAAGCCCTTGGGGAAAGCTACATGTCCTTTCACTTCCAACCGGACTTGTCTCCTTGGCTTTCGGATGCAGGGGTGAGCCTCATCAGAAAAAGGAAAACGGTTTTATTTGGCAGTTTTTACTGTTTAAATTTTGATGGTAATTTGCATTTTTTTGAGCGCAATACCCTGTGTCTAAGGAGCAGAATGCTCATCACCACCATCCCATCGAGCATGTATGTGTTCAATGAAGATGGTGTTAATCTGACACTGCAAGCTGCAGCGGGGATTATTGTGGACAGAATGAACAAACTATATACTGATGGGGTGAGTGTCCGCGATGTGGCCTCTGATGAAGCCCTCAATCTGAAACATTTAGACCATTATATATGTTGGTTACTTTTTGTTCCATGAGCAAAGTTGTTCCAAAATAAATTTGATTCAATTCGAAATTTGAATCTTTTAGATTTCAAACAGCCTCAAGGTAGTTACGTTGCGGTTCTTTGTGATGAGCTTCAAAGGCGACTGGAAGTACATGGTTCAGTTATTCAACATGACCAACACCCCTTCCAAAGAGCAGGTGCCTGGCCTCTCCGGCTATGTAAATATCCACCGCATGCTGCGCATGGCCATGACCGATTGGCGAGCGAAGAATGTGTGACAAATCTTGGCTATCTTTCAATAGATGTTTTTTTCAATGGATTCTTATTCATGTGAATTTTCCCCTCAGGTATGCTGGTCATGCCGGGCTTCAAAGGGGTCACAAGATCTAGATTATTGCTATGTGAACGTCGATCCCAATGCAGCATGGAGGGGAACGATTGGTTTGGATCCAATTTGGGAACATACCCCCGAGTTGAGCAAGCTGGTGGGATTTTCTCCATTGATGATATCTATGGATTTACTCCATATATGGCATCTTGGGACCGGAAGGGATCCTTGTCCTATATGCAAATCTTTCACAGTTTTCCACAAAACAAAAATGATTCAATATTTTCTGGTTTTTCCCGACTACATATTGTACAGCAAATCATATTACCCTGATTGTTCATGATCTACACCAAGGACCTTTGTGCATCAGCTATCCAGTGTCTTGTGCGAAGTCGGTTTTGGATTGGGAATAACCAAAAGAAACAATTGGCATCTGCCAGCCGGAGATTGGCACGGTACGCGAAGACCCATGGCCTGTCCTTACAACTCAAAAAATTGACAAAGTCAAATCTGGGATGGGGCACTGGTCGGTGTCCAGAGGTTCGGTGCAAGGGGTATGACACTTATGTCATATTGAGCTGGTTAGTTTCAGAAGTTACATCCAGAGATTGCGGAACTTTGCCCATTTTGGCATTTGTCTGGGGTGCATTTAAGAAAGTCAAATAATCACTGTAATTTTTGGGAAATGGTTTCTTTTATTTATAATTGTGAGCCATATCAAAATGGGTAGATGAGTCAGTGGGCAGTGGGAACCATAAATG
>Ga0126342_10011296_pt1 | contig 15959 bp, 14 predicted proteins | sample Cyp1metagenome_FD_92528 | JGI IMG/M metagenome (GOLD analysis project Ga0126342, IMG submission 92528) | Coral microbial communities from Lord Howe Island, Old Settlement Bay, Australia - Cyphastrea 1 metagenome | ecosystem: Host-associated > Invertebrates > Cnidaria > Coral ... | reverse complement strand
CTATCCTATCTATCCTATCTATCCTATCTATCCTATCTATCCTATCTATCCTATCTATCCTATCTATCCTATCTATCCTATCTATCCTTTCTATCCTATCTATCCTATCCTATCCTATCCTATCTATCTATCTATCCTATCTATCTACCTATCTACCTACATACCTACCTATCTATCTATCTTATCTATTTTATCTTATCTTATCTAATCCAATCTAATCTAATCTATCTATCTATCTATCTACTCTATCTACTCTATCTACTCTATCTACTCTATCTACTCTATCTACTCTATCTACTCTATCTACTCTATCTACTCTATCTAATCTATCTAATCTATCTAATCTATCTAATCTATATAATCTATACAATCTATATAATCAATCTAATCTACTTAATCTATCTATCTATCCATCTACCTATCTACCTACATATCTACCTATCTATCTATCTTTTTATCTATCTAGCTAATCTAATCTAATCACATCTAATCTAATCTAATCTAATCTAATCTACAGTAATCTATGTATCTATCTATGTATCTATCTATCGATCTTTGTATCTATCTATCGATCTATCTATCAATCTATCTATCTATCTCTCTATCTGATCTATCTGATCTATCTTCTCTATCTTCTCTATCTTCTCTATCTTCTCTATCTTCTCAATTTTCTCTATCTTCTCTATCTGTCTGTCTGTCTGTCTGTCTATCTATCTATCTGTCTGTCTCTCTATCTCTCTATCTATCCATCTATCTATCTATCTATCTGTCTATCTGTCTATCTATCTATCTATCTCCTCCAATCTAATCTAATCTAATCTAATCTAATCTATCTATCTATCTAACAAACTATCTATCTATCTATCTATCTATCCATCTATCTTGTCTATCTTATCTATCTTATCCATCTTATCCATCTTATCTATCTTATCTATCTTATCTATCTTATCTATCTAATCTATCTCTGTCTAATCGATCTAATCGATCTAATCGATCTAATCTATCTAATCTATCTAATCTATCTATCTATCTAATCTATCTAATCTATCTAATCTATCTAGTCTGTCTAATCTGTCTAATCTATCTAATCTATCTAATCTATCTAATCTATCTGTCTATCTGTCTATCTGTATATCTGTCTATCTGTCTATCTATCTATCTATTTATCTATCTATCCACCCATCTATATGTTCGACCCACCTATATGTTCGACCCATCTATGTCATCGACCTATTTAAGCCTATTTATATGTTTGATCTATCCATATTATCGATTTATCTATATCATCGATCGATTTATATATCGATCCATCTATATTATCTATCTATCTATTTATCGATCTATCTACAGTATATGATCGATCTATCTATATTATCGATCTATCCATATCATCGATTTATCTATATCATCGATCTATCTATAGTTTTGTTCTATCTATATTATTAATCTATTTAAATGATCGATCTATCTAAATTATCGATCTGTCGATCGATCTATCTCTATACTCTATTCTCAATTCTTTATTCTCTACTCTACTATCTATCCTATCCTATCCTATCCTATCCTATCCTATCTATCTTACCTATCTATCCGATCTACCCATCTACCGATCTACCTATCTACCTACCTACCTACCTATCTATCTATCTATCTTTCCATCTACACTGTCTTTTACTTTGTGCTATATGATATAGTATTTATCTATCTATCTTTATTTATTTCTATCGTTCTTTCTTTCTTTCTGTCTTTCCTTCTTTCCTTCTTTCCTTCTTTCTTTCTTTCTTTCTATCTCTATTTACATCTATCTATCTCTATCTCTATTTACATCTATCTATCTCTATCTCTATTTACATCTATCTATCTCTATCTCTATCTCCATCTCTATCTCTATCTATATCTATCCATCCATCCATCCATCTATCTATTTATATCTCGCTCTCTCTCCCCCTCTCTCATTTGACAGAATTATACATGATACGTATATCAATATATATGTATATATACATATATCATCATTTGAAAAGGATATCATCATGAATCATCCATATGTACGTATATGTGCGTGCAACGGCGAGAAAACAAACTGCTCAAACAATTGAAGCAATGAATACCTGGACCGAGCCCCTCACCCAGTCCAGCTGTGAGACTGCCCCATGAAGCAGCCAATTTGGTTTTCTATCCCACACCCTGTACTAAGATCTGAAAGCAATGTCTCCAAAGAGCATTAATTTGCACATTTTCACCGATGCAATGATCATCGCCAGCGACGATGTTTGAACAGTGTTCGACTCCACTGACACGATATCACTGTTGCATATGCAGCACTGCCGTCAGGAGCTTTTCCTCTGTGGCGGCTCGTTTCTATCTACACGTTACCGTTAAACGCCCGGCCATCCATTGAAACAAGGGAGCAACACCTGCATGAAAACAAAGTAGTCCCACCATATTGAACGGACCTTCTCTGGAAATTTGTTCAACCCTGCTAGAGAGGTTTGAAAGAAAGTATCTGTACCACGTGCATGTACCATTGCATGTGTGGCCAACTTTCTTCATGTGCAGGATGCTCTTGATGGACTGGAGCATGAGGAGGAACTCAGGCCTGTGCAAGGGAAGCATCGGGACATGCTGAGGCTTGAGATGGGAATCCGCGACGACAACTCTGAACACGCAAAAGACCGTTGCGTGACAGTTTCTTACACTGAAATGGTTCAAGGCTCCAGCAAGAACCAAGTCAGTTGATCGCCTTGCTGAGACAATTGAGTGGGAAAAAACAAAATGTCATGTGAGGCACAAGTCCATCTCTTTGCATCACCTCCTGCCATTCCCCGCTGAAAGCTAAGCAACACGCGTCATCGCCTGAGCTAGGGAACTTAATGCACCATGATTCACCCGAGTCAAACCGACTCGACCTCAACAAGAAATGCATCGTGGCCTCGTGCCGAGTCGAATGGTGAGTCCTACTTCGTAAGGATGCTGATGCCACAGCAGTTTTCGTTTTTCCATTAGTCATTTTTTACCCTCAGATTCTACCTCCGCTTTTTTGCTTGTCACATGTTGTTTTTGTATCCTAATCTTGCCATTCTTGCGGGTTTCCTGATGACTCTTGGACTGGATATGATTCTTGTGTGAGTGGCTCCCAACGTTCCCCTTTCCATCTGTCCTGTCGTCTGAATGTGAGTCGGAAGACCGGTTATGGTGCTGGGTGGTCCACACCTGATCACATTCGATCAATGACCGGAGAAACATGTCTGCCATAGTCGAGCAGTCTCTGAGCGGCCTTTGCAAGGTGCTCCACAGGAACATCAGCCAGAGACTGCGTGCCCCTTTTCTTGGAGTCATGCAGCTGCTTGAACGCCTCAAGCACTGACACCTTGGCCACATCTGATCACTTTAAATTCCCTGTAAGCCCCTGCTTTAAGCTGTTTTCCCGAGCTGTCTAAGACTTACCAGACTTTTAAGTCCGTCCATCCTCTCACGTGTCCAGCGCGTGCTTTTACGCAACATTTTGGAATGGCTGGCTGATCATGCAGAACGGTTCGGGCGCTTAAAGACCAACTATGACCAACTTGTGGCGAGACTCTCTCATTGTGCAAGACTGGTATCCAGACACACCAGTGGAATTGTGGTCAAATGACTTAACAAATGATAGAAACATCTGCTGTAAAACTTTGCCTACTATGGGCGCACGCCACATGAACGAACGCAAGACACCACTAAGCCAAAAGAGTCTCGGAACGACTGAAGACGTTGATCACAAGCGATGTCGGATTGCCTGAACGACTACTTGTACGGAACCGGATGGCACATCTATATTATATATATATACACGCACATCTATAAGCTCCTGCAAATCAAAAATGCCCGAGGGCAAGAACAAACAAGGTGAAATACAGCACATACTTCTTGGGACCTCCAGGACAAGAAAAAAATGTCCTTCAGAACAAAGGCCAAGAAGGTGACCAAGAACTGCTTGTGGCAAAGCATTGTTGGAAAGGAGACGAGCGACGAGCAACTACTTTATGCAACTAGTCGAGGCGGCTGACAGTATGGAACAAATGCAATGGTCCAATACAGTCTCTATATTGCCAGCTTCCAATCCGTCCAAGCGTCCATTGGCAACTTCTGCCCTCCCTGTCACTCATTTCCCGATCTGTGCGTCATAGCGATTATGTATATAAACAAAAAATATCATCAGCAATGAATTACTTGCAGTTGAGTTAAAACAGCATCAATGACCATCAAGCGCCGGCTGAACGCAATTCAAGGATGCAAATAGTCGATGCACAAGCAACGGTGGCAAGCACATTTTTTCTCCTCAGCTGTCGTGCTGCCAATTTCACCTTGGAAGAACGACCCTAACAGCGACCTGCTACTTGGCAATACATCCAAGTGCCGTTCCATCTCACATGTCTCCGGTCTCATTCACTAATTGGGCAGCTTGACCCAGTCCACATTCTTTGGATGACCTCTTTTGGTGAGGTGCAACCTCACTTCGTACTTGCTGCCAGTAGAACCGCCGTCTCTTCCCACAGTCCAGTTTAGGCCATGCGCACTGATGCTAGGCCCTTGAAGCACATGGATGGTGTAGGGTGTGGCATTGGCTCTATCAGGATGTAGGGTCCTTTCCCTGAGCCCATCCAAAAGGATCTGAAAGCTCTCCTCATTTCTGAGACCAAGAGTGATGATGTACTTGTAGTAAGTGCCATCAAACTCCATCTCCTTGGCTGTTTCCCAGTTGTCCCAGGATCCCACAATACTATATTTCTGATGGGTGGCTGCTTGACTCTGCTTCTCATCCACCAGGCGCTCCCACTTCAAGTCGTACTCAAACATGCCAGACTCGCCACGGCGAGTGAGCTCTATCCTGAAGACATCTCCTGCTTGGCCATTGAGAAACCAATTCATGCCATGTCCTTGATCATCAGGACCTGCAAGCGGTTGTGTCATGGCAGCCTTAGGCGTCTTGGGGTGAATGACCTGTGACCAATCACGATTGCGAAGGATCTGGAATTCGCCCCCATCACGCCAGAGCACAGCTGTGGCAGCATAGATTCCAGGCTCTCCGGGTACCATCTCTGAAAGGTTCCAATCATTCCAGGAGCCAGCAATGTAGAACTGGCTGACTCTCTCCCTTGTGAGCTGATCTGACAGTCGGGCCTGGGGGTGTCCTGCAGGTAGCTTTTCCCAAGTGACATTTCGCCATCTGCCTGTGACACGAAGGGTTACTCTATAAGAGTCTCCAGGCATTCCATAGTCAGCTGCAGGACATTTTGGCTTGGCTTCGCCGGGCTTCTCTTCGGTCATCTTGATTGCTGTAGCCATCTTGGGCAGCAAACTTTCATCCCCCAGCTCCTTGGGAACTTTGATGGCTGGAAGCTCCTGCCTGCCATCAATCACCCAATTGCAACCGTGGCCCATGGCACCGGGTCCAAACACCGTAGTGTCCTTGAAACCCTTGGCATGACCAGGGTGCAACACTCGTGCGGGATCTCCATCAAGCCAGATCTGAAACTGCTCAAACCTCGACTCGCCCAGCACCACGATGTAGGTGTAAGTACTGTCACCTTCAGGCTCCATGGCCTCGGCTTCCTGCCACTGAGACCAGGAGCCGACGATCATGTAAGCATGGTTGGGCATCTGTTCGGTAGCCAAGGCCCCACCCCCACCAGGCCAGTACATAATGCTGTCCCTAGCCGAGATGACCACCTGCTGAGCATTCTTGTCACGCATGGCACCCCAAGCAATGGTGTAGATGTTTGAGCCACCAAAGCCACGGGCCATGACTCCGACAAAAGCACTTTGCTTCTGGTACTCCATGAGTTCCGTCGCGATGTTGACGGGCTGGTTCTCAAGGTCACAATGAGGGTTGGCCTGCCGCAAGTGCAAGTTTGGTGTTGCGTATCCAAATCGGATTGCGCTGATCACTCGCATGAAGGAGATGATTCCGGAGGTTTCTATCTGATTCCCGACGCTGCTTTTGACAGAGGTCATCAGCAGTGGTGGGTCCTTTGCATCTTCGCTGCGGTGTGCCCTCACCATGGAACCCACCTCAATGGCATCTGGCAAAAATGCACCTGCCCCATAGGCCTCCACAGCATCGACGTCTGCGGGCACAATGCTGGCATTTTGCAGAGCCTCCGCAACCACCTCTTGCTCTGCTGGACCATGAGGTGCTGATAAACTTGCACCCTTCCCGTTGTTGTTCATCATGGCACCAGCAATGGACCCCAGTGGCTCCTCCTCACTGGTGACATACTTGCCATCCACCAGCTGGCTTGAGGCCTTCAAGGTCACAGCTGCAACACCATCACCACGCACATAGCCACTGGCAGACGAATCAAAGGTTAAACATCTTCCAGTTGCACAGAGCCAGCCGGAGGCGCAATGTGTGGGCCACCAAACTGCTGCGAGCAAAAGGTGTGCAGCAATAGCCACAGAGAACTCATTCGGGGTGGCACGACCCTTCCGTTGAACAGCTTCGGCTCCAAGATAAATCGATGTGGCGCCAGAAGAGGCATCTGTATCTATGGTCATGCTGGGCCCTTTCAAGCCCAGGGTGAAGGAGAATCGCCCAGAACTAATCGACAAAGCTCCTCCAGTGGCTGCAAAAGCACCCTGATCCAATTCTCGTGGCATCATGGACCACTCAACGTTGCCACAGCCAACATAGACCCCGCAGGTTGTGTTCACCAAGGTGTTCTTTCGCATGCCCATATTGAATAGAGCTTCGTAGCCTACTTCCAAGATCAGCCTCTGGTGGGGGTCCATGGACTTTGCCTTGCGCAGCAGATCGAATTGCAGAAGAAAGCAATGATCGAACATTTTGGAGGAATCAACGGGTGTGTGACGGCACTATTCGAAAATGGACATGACGGTAACAGCATTACTAATCACAAGGCGATGCAAAAGGGGCAACCAAATTGGTGATGATACTCAGGGAGTGTGGCGAAGCTAGCATCTTTGCACCGGGCTCTGGAACATGTCGCCTTCTCATCGGTTTTATCATGCACCTTCTTTGCCGCTCAAATATTCTGATCCACTGTATTCTGGATTATTGCACATGGGGTGAAAGGGGGGGTTCTTATCCGTTTATTGCTGTGAGGTTGTCCCCTGTCCACACTTATTGTTCTTCAGTTTGTTTCTTTGCTGCTTCCCTTCTGTGATGATTTTGGTCATGTCTCACTCTTTCTCTTCTATGTATTCCACTGCTTCTTGCTCTTTTGACTTTGCTTCTTTCCCTCCTTCCAGTTTTCACTGCATGTTGCCACAGGAAGCTTTGCACATCATAACATCATACGCAATAACGCCTTTTGCACTTTTAAGCACTCGTCGGCACTCGTTTGCCATACCTGCCTTACTTTTATTTCTTTTGTTTGCCTACATTGCCCACACGACAAGTGAAACTTCCGCTCTTGGTCACATACAAACGTTATAACAACCCGCTCAAGGCCACCTAGCATTTAGACATATTATGAAATATTTACTGTAGATATATTTAGAATCTAGAACATTTTAGAACATACTACTCTGTGTCCAGAGTAATTCCCCTTTCTGTTGACTAGTGTTGATTATACACTTCAGCCATCTTCAGCCCGGGGTCTCTTCGTCCCTGGCCTCGTTCGGGGACATGCTAAACATCTTGCAGTCGAACAGCTCAATGCCATCCATAAAGCTGCCATGTTTGCAGTAGGATTTGAAGTGTCTCCAACTTTCTGGATCGGGATCATACACCTCCTCGTGGTCCCACCTGATCCGTGGCACATCTTGTGGGTAGTCCGGGGCAAAGGCAGTAGCCATGCAGAAGGCATCAGGGGATTCTGTGGCTGGCACCTTGCAGGCCTCGCCTTTGACGGCGATCATCTGGCCCTTGTGAAACATGTGATTCATGGCACTTTGCCATTCGCGGGGGATGTCAGGGTCCCAAAACTGGGAGTTGAGGTTTTTCTCCTTCAGCTCCCGCAGTCGATTTACGGTCCAGTCATCCAGCTCCTTGGCTGCTGGAACCATTTTGTCCGATCTCTTTGTTCTTTTTGGTTTCCGATCGCCCTGCAAGAAAAAGGAGCTCATGGCCAGGGAGCGTCCATTCGAGAAATGCTTGTGTGAGAGGATGTCGGGGCGTAACACCACTAATGTTCCTGGGTATGTCTGAATCTCGTAAGTCTCCGCATCATCGGTGTTGTAGGGTTTCATCTCTAGGGTCCCACTGCTGGGACCAAGGAAAATGATGATCATCACCTTGTGCCTCAAGAACTGAGACAGCCATCTCACTACCTCCTTGTCGTTCAGAGGAACTCGTTCCTCTCCTGGCTCCCCTGCCTGATGGATCAGGGCACGTCCTCTATGGGTCACCTCAACACCAAAGCTACCCAAGTATGGTTGGATGTGAAAGCCGAGGTGAGTCATAGCAGTGTCAAGCTCCATCAAGACCTCTCCATCTTCTCGAGAAATATGGTCTTTCTCTGGTGACTCTAACTCTGCGATGAAGGCTGAACCCTCTGTTCCTAGTAGGCCATCCTGAATCACTGTGTTGGCCTGCTGCCATCGATTGGTCTTGGCAAAGGTTGTGATCTCCTCCAGAGCTTGCCGCAGCACGGAGTCCTCGAAGCCTGGAGCAACGACACAGAAGCCCTTGCCGCAGACTTTGGTCGCAATCTCCAGGGAAGCGGCCTCCTGTGAAAGTTGCCCGATCACAACATCCGCCTCCTCTTCTAACTGGGAGGGCATTTCGCACCGCAACGCGGGGCCCAAATGGCACTTTGCTAGGAAGGGGTCTGTTCAAAATCAAATGTGCATGACGGGATGTGGCTGCTGGCACTGGCACATGCTTCCTTTTGGAACTGTTAGAATATTTCTTTATCTTGTTTTCGAAACATCATCAAACCCAATGTTCGTTCCTAGATGTTCCTAGGGATAGGGCAGCAGGTGGTGGCCTTATCTTTCTCAATGCCCTACTGCCTTCCTCATTTCTGTTTGAACCGAAGGCCCTCGGCAAACATGTAGTTGTACAACTGGTGAGAACACAGCAGAATCCAACATTGACTGTGAGAGCATGAAAGCTACTTCGAAGTGTTCGAATTGACTTCAACTTCAATGAGGCCCGTGCTGCATTTTGCAGCAAGCTATTGACTGCATAGAGTGTTGACTCTGCCTTTGGGGCATTCGTATGAGTTGGTTGTGCAGCACATCTGCCGCCTTGAAGTCTTGTGGCATGAGAAAAATACTATCGGATGAACAACGCGCGCATATAAATACGTGCATTGTATGAAACACACACACACATACACACACGTATATGTATATTATATCATAGAATAATATGAATCATGTGCACTTTCAGGCACAAATATAATGTCAGACAGCAAGCAATATTACTTGAATGGTGGTGGGCCAAAGCCTTGGCTAGGGCCATTGTGGATTGCAACTCGCCGCAGAGATACGCAGTCTCTCGCAAGGAATCAGTTGGGTCCTAGCTCTTCCAACATCATAAGGTCTAAATCTGCAGTTGACGTGATGCAGAATGCTTACTCAATCACCCCAGTCCTGCAAAGGCTCATTGAGCATGTACCAGGTCGTCCTACCCGGCCATGTGAGGCTGCGGGTTCGCTTTTCAAGACTTGCCTTGACATTTGAAGGAGATTGGTTCCATCTTGTCCAGTGTCCTTGACAATGACGCCAGAACGCCGGAGAACTGTACCTTCCACAGCACAAAGGTACCAATCTCAGAGGTGGCGGCTGTCTGAAGCAAAGTGCGCCAGGTGCACCGGCCCCAGAGTCTGAATGATCCTGACCAGCTCAAGTGAAGGAGAGTGGCTGTTGGGTGCACTGATGCGCCCAGCCTGTCTTTGGGAGGTGGAAGATCGCTGAACGGTCTTTTAACCTTGAATGCAGCACCATTGGTAAAGTTTCAAACAATTTTGGGGCAAAGGGCCGCACAGTTCGCTGCTTCAGCAAATGCACGTATGCCGGAAGAATGCGATTCTCCTGTGAAGAAGCAGCTGCAACACTCTTTGTCTTTTCATTTCTTATCTGCTCTGGTGAGGCAAAGACACAAATGTTGGCACATGTCCGGCATAGCCTGTCCTGACTCTCTTCGTCGTACTCTGTCCGGAGCAAGCAAGTCAGGGGAAGCCCGCGAACACGCCACCTTGGCTCAGCAATTGATGCCGCTGCAAATCTCTTGCAGCAAACCCCACCTCTTCAACCCTCTAAACCTGTGCATCTGTAAGGACGGCACTCATTGACATCGCACCTAGGCTTTCATCTGGGTACTTTATGACCCACTCGAAGTGCTTGGAAGCAATAACCATGCCGGATTTTTATTTCGTTCACTGACTCACACATGATTTTGAACTCAAACTTGTAAGCGTTTTCTTGCTCGCATATCCATGTCTTGCAGCGATCCATTCATCCATTCCGTGTCACATCATTTCCTTCCATTCCATTGCATCGATTTCACCGTTTGATTCATTTGACCTACAGTTGTCATTGATTCAGTCCTTCAGTTCATGTGTAAAACTACTCAAAAATTAGTCTTACAGAATCTGACGCCTTCCTGACTCGGCTGCTGCATCTCACTGAGGCCAAAGTTCATGCGATGAGATATTTGAATAATATTCACTGAGTGAGCCGATGACAAAGAGAAAGGTTAATGCACTTGCTATTGTGTGCCGCTGGCAGGTAGTGCTCTTCGGGCACAATGGGCATACCGTGTAGATGATGCATGTATCTTATTTATGTGACCCGGGGCGTCAGGAAAAACGTTGCAGGAGCTTTGTGGCAGTGTGTGAAGGCTTTTGTGGAAGCGCGTTGATCGCGTTGCATCTCCAACAAATAAGTTTCCCGTAGCTTTGCGTTGTGCCAAGAAACCCTTTTGAGATACATACATACCGTATACCCCGAAAATGAGATGATCGGCCAATGATCTCCAATCCAAAGATTCCAAAGTGATCCAAGCCCTGGGCTCCAGCTTGGTAGCATGAACCAACAGCCCAGGTTTCTCCAGCTGGATCATGATGCCCTGGAGCCATCGGATGCCGGAGAATCGACCATCTACCAATCGACCTCACCATGGGGAATCAATAGGATGTATGTGGTGCAGATTGGTGCAGCTTACTCGTCCCATAATTCATGGCAGGGTGACAGCTGACCAGCCCAAAGTGTATGCGAGATCCTTAGGTGTTGCCATTTCCATGGAAATGGAGGGAACCTCTAATTGGCCGCTCATCAAACCTGCTCATCTAGGACCTTTTGGGGCTCCTTGCGGTAAGTTACGTTGATGATGATGGGGTAGTGGGTCACAATTTACTGTCCCTGCGCGCTCTCTGGCACAATCAGCTACACCCCTACTGAGTCCTTCCCGATGGCTTACGAATGCCGAGTGTCGCAATCAAAGTTGGTTGGTATAGCTGACCGAGCCTGTCGTCACCAAGCTATGAGATGTGGGTGTGTCTTGCAAAGTGCAAACGATGCCTCTGAACAGGAGCCACAGAGGCCTGATATGTCATCGGGTAGCAGGTCCCGTTGAAGAAGTCCTGGGCACTGGGTCCCGAATCTAGCAAAAGCTTTCCTCGCTGATGTTCTCTGAACATCCAGTGGCGATATCTTTTGAACTGAACAGCTTTGAACTTTGAAAATCTTTGAACTAGTGGAATCATCTCCTAGATCTCCTTGGCGTTTTTTTCCTCGAGTGAAGCTTTAAAACAGGCTCTAGGCTCTGGCTGGCTACTTTGAGCGATGCCGAGCGCCTGCGCGGGAACATGTCACCTTCTCGAGGGGGGGGATGATACTTTACCAACAAGGCTGGTCTTTTCTCATCCACTTCCAGAGCCTAGATGAGCCTAGCATAGTCCCAAAATGTCCCAAATAGTGTCCGGTGATGTCCGCTGTTGTGCTCCCAAGTACCATAAAGCTTTGCCACATTCTGCGGGATGGTTGTGATACGATCTGTGCAGAGATCGCCCTCAGGGGCTAGGCCAGCATGCCCTCCGTGACTTCGTCAGCTTGGCACTGCCTGGCACCTCTGGGTTTGTCTATAGCGTAGCCATCAGATTTTATGATTTTATCTTCATTGATCGTGCCCGATAAAAGGGAGTTGTGCGGTGTACAGTGTGTTCTTGTACTGGACAAGTCCAATTACCGCCCAGGCCTCTTGAATAAGCCCCGTTGGACCAATCAAATATATTCGGTCAGCCAGTTGCAAGCCGTATCGTTTGGAGCCTGTGGCGCAATGAAAAGCTGTAGTTGAGAGATCACGGATACACAAAGATCGGTCAACACCATACGAAGTTGGTAACACCAAGTCTCGGACTTGTAAAAATGCAGGTGCGCGGAGACCTCAAAATAATGAAAATAAGGAGGGCTTTGGCTGTCATATGGCTGTCATACCTGTTGCAAAGAATAATTCCAATTTCTGTCAGTGTCAGTCTGAGTTTTGCCAGCCTGCAGGAAGACTTGGTAGCATATCCAACACCACGGTTTTTGACGTGGCTCTTGATGACTTCCAGCACCATGTGGGAGGTTTTGTCCTTAAAAAAATCACCACCCAAAAGAACACCTCGCCTGTCGCTGAAGTGCGCCTATACGGCAACTGTATGATGTAGTATATAATAATAGTGCTTGCATGCTGCTATGCATAGTCGGTCCCACCCCCAACCATGTTCACCAAGACTAGCACGTCGTACGGCATGGCAGGTTTGTGGAGGAGAAGAACATCAGGATTGGCCTCAGAGCTGCACATGTTTGGCGAGTGCCTTTGAAGGAGCTTGATTCGATTTGAGTTTTAGAATGCAGTCTGCATCAGATCTCATCTCATCAGCCTATAGGACGGGCTAAGGGTTGTGCAACTAACGCCCTCGCAAGACCCAGCTTGGCTTGCTGGGTATGAGACAAGACCTAGCATTCACCGAAAGTGTCATGTGGCAGCTTTGAAGTGCTTTTCTTGAGCTCCTGCCTGGTCCCAACACAGCTTGTCTGGCACATCCAGTAAGGCAAAAATCTCCTGTGAAGAGAGTCCAAACAACTACAGCCACACAGCCGACACATGGAACGAACAATCTATGAACAATCTAGTGATCTCACAGAGACATGTCAAGTTGTCCATGCTTCCTCTGGGAGTGTGAGAAGTTGGCAAATGTGCTTTACCTCGGATGCTTTCGAAAGTGCATCGGCTGACCAGAAACGAGGCCTGACCGATTTGAAGGATACATTGGATACATTGGATACATGATTTGCATCGAGGTCCAAGCACGTTCCAGATCTGCATCGAGGCCATGCACACCTCCGAAAAGCAACACGCTTCGCCCTTTTGATCCTTTTTGTTTTGGCAGCACTTGCATGATTACTGTGAATTACTGTGAATTACGTAAGCCTTTTGTTCAAGCTTCTTGTAAATAGCCTAGAGCCATGTTGATCATCTGAGTGTGCAAGGATGTTAAAGCTGCTGGGCTGCTGGACCGCCAAAATTTCAAACATGCCTTGCCTCCATCAGCGACGCCAAAGATCAAATTATCATAAAGCGTGCCGTGAAACAGGCCAGGCTCAGTTCCCACATGCAGCACCTCGGTCAAGTTGATCAAGTTGGTCAAGTTCCCAACATACCAACTGAGGTTTACTATAGCTCATATATAACGGTATAATGATGTATAATGGTTTATAGCTTTGACGATTGAGCTTCAGTGCCCGAAGGTGCGGCGGAACGAAGAAACCAGGCAAGTTTCCTGCCAAGAATGAGACATTGAATACCCTAGGCACTTGACTTGAATCCAATGCCTGGATATGCCTGGCCTGCCTTCTAGAACAGCGCAGTGGGAAGTGCCACATGGAACCCCGAATGCCAAGGACTGTGAATCAATCAGAGCCAAATTGGCCAATACCCGCTTGACCGGGCAGTGCATTCTGCACTCCTTCTCCAGGTAAAAGCTCACCACCGAACATCTTCAAAATCGAAGATTTCCCGTGGCCATGCAGACCCACGAGCGCAATGAACCTACGTATACAAATGTTGCAAGTTGTGATGTGCATGCTGCATCACAGGTGGACATAGTGCTAAAAAACCAAGCACCCTGAGCTGTTGACTCCCCTTGATGTATGTACAATTCTCCCTTCAGTTGAAGGGCAACCTGGCTTGGCGAAATGGAATCTCAGATTCTGTAACAGAACTACAGCCCAGATTCAAACCAAATTGATAAACCGAACATGTTTCTGTATAAGCCTTGCGGATGAAGAACTCGCCCTGTTGCGACTTGACGGAGAACTCAATGAGCGGTCCCTGGCCCAAGCATGCCCAAGCATCAAAACAGGGACGACTTAGAGCCTTGTTTCCATTCTGCAAAATGGACTCCGGTGCATTGCTCTTCGAGTTTCCTTCTCAAATGAACCCCTTATATATATATATATATCAACTTGGGCACCCAAGGCTTCATTCAGTACAATTAATGCTCAAAGATGCTAAACTGCTAAAAGGATAGCACGAAGTCTGCCAAACGCTGCACTAGTTGAGAGTAACAAAATGTTTTTTTTGAAAAAAAAAAACTATGTGTCAGGAGACTCTGAATGGTCAACGCGTTTTTATATGCATGCGCACTGAATTGCCAGACATATCATATGCGTAAAACAAAAAAAAAGTGCCTATGAACCAGTGTAACCTGCCTTGGAAACCAACATGTACATTGTGATTTGGTGTTTTTTGACCTCCGGAGAGTCGTTTTTATATTTCATTCATTCATTCATTTCATTTCATGTCATTTCATTTCATGTCATTTCATTTCATTTCATTTCATTTCATTCATTTCAATCATTTCATTCATTTCATTCATTTCATTCATTTCATTCATTTCATTCATTTCATGTCATTTCATTTCATTCCATTCCATTTCATTCATTTCATGTCATTTCATGTCATTCATTTCATTCATTTCATTCATTTCATTCATTTCATTCATTTCATTCATTTCATTTCATTTCATTTCAGTTCAGTTCATTTCATTTCAATTCATTTCATTTCATTTCAGTTCGATTCAATCCATTTCATTTCATTTCATTTCATTCCATTCCATTTCATGTCATTTCATTTCATTTCATTTCGTTTCATTCATTTCATTTCATTTCATTTCAATTCATTTCAGTTTGATTCATTCCATTTCATCCATTTCATTTCAGTCATTTCAGTCATTTCAGTCATTTCAGTCATTTCATTCATTTCATTTCATTTCATTTCATTCATTTCATTTCATCCATTTCATTTCATTCATTTCATTTCATTCATTTCATTTCATTTCATTCATTTCATTTCATTTCATTCATTTCATTTCATTCATTTCAATCACTTCATTCATTTCATTCATTTCATTCATTTCATTTCATTCATTTCATTCATTTCATTCATTTCATTCATTTCATTTCATTTCATTTCATTTCATTCATTTCATTTCATTCATTTCATTTCATTCATTAAAATCATTTCATTTCATTCATTTCATTCATTTCATTCATTTCATTCATTTCATTTCATTTCATTTCATTTCATGTCATTCATTTCATTTCATTTCATTTCATTTCATTCATTTCATTTCATTCATTAAAATCATTTCATTTCATTCATTTCATTCATTTCATTCATTTCATTCATTTCATTCATTTCATTTCATTTCATTTCATTTCATTCATTTCATTCATTTCATTTCATTTCATTCATTTCATTTCATTCCATTTCATTTCATGTCATGTCATTCATTTCATTTCATTTCATTTCATTTCGTTTCATTTCATTTCATTTCATTTCATTTCATTCATTTCGTTCATTTCATTCATTTCATTCATTTCATTCCATTTCATTCCATTTCATTCCATTCATTCCATTCATTCCATTCATTCCATTCATTCCATTCATTCCATTCATTCCATTCATTTCATTCATTTCATTCATTTCATTCATTTCATTCATTTCATTCATTTCATTCATT
>Ga0126342_10011295_pt1 | contig 15960 bp, 13 predicted proteins | sample Cyp1metagenome_FD_92528 | JGI IMG/M metagenome (GOLD analysis project Ga0126342, IMG submission 92528) | Coral microbial communities from Lord Howe Island, Old Settlement Bay, Australia - Cyphastrea 1 metagenome | ecosystem: Host-associated > Invertebrates > Cnidaria > Coral ... | reverse complement strand
TATATATATATATATGTATATATATATATGTATATATATATATATGTATATATATATGTATATATATATGTATATATATATATGTATATATATATACATATATATATATATATGTATGACCCACACACACATATATATATAATATATATATAGTTATATATTATATAGGATGGCTGGCTCAACTACCAACTCGACGTTTTTTTAGACGTCTTTTTGCCTTAGTTCAGGAGATACCTATAGAAGTCTTTAGCAGCAAAAGGATCCGGTTTCAACCTTGAATTCTGTGATTGGATACAGTAACAACCCGAAACAACACAAACTATCAGGGGAAAACTTTGTTTGTCCGGTCTGGTTGAAGGGGACGTTTTCAGGAACCCCTTGAATTTCAGAACAGGGAGCCATGGTTGCAAACTGGAAAAACAAAGCGCGCTCACAGTCCCCAGCTCTCTTAAATTTGGGGCTTGAAACACTGGTTTCTTGTAACATTTCGCGAAGAAACTTTCCCATTGAGTATAAGCAACTTCTGCAACTCGCAGATAACCAGATCTCTAAGAGGGTCCCTCTTTTTTCACCAGTCCCTCCCCCCATTGGTGATCCACCATATCCATCCCCTTGGCTTAGCATTGGATGTATTCATTTTGGGATCCCTTATCGAGTACTACAGGGTCCTCATTTTCCAGGGTTCCAACACATTCCAGGCAAATTGCAACCACAAGGGGTACTTTTTTGTTAAAAAACCAAGTTTGCCTTTTTATCCAGCCATTCGGACATCTCCGGACCCATGTTTGGAAAAAAATGATATCATTTGGAAATACATCAGAGATGAACATTAAAACCCAGACGGTTTGGGGTTGAACTTCTTCCCCCGCTTGGGGTGTCGCTGTCGCAACCGCAGGAGCGAAACTTGAACTCCGACGACGTCTTGGAGGTGGTGAGCCGTCTCGGCTCCAAGTGCAAAGAGATGAAGCAGCGCAAAATCACCACGCTGTACCAGGTGGGGGTGACGGTTTAGGTAGCCAGAAAGGGGGACAGAAACAGGGGATCATGGTGTTATGAACCGGAAGAACCATCAGAAACATCAGAAATAGTTCTGAATAGGGATACTAACCGTACTAACCTCCTGTTTTTTTGATAGAATTAGTGCACCAACAATTTTTTCAACATTGCCTAGAATGTACTAGAATGGCGTTCACCTACTGTATCCAGTGCTGTTGGCGCTTTATCCCCAATCCTTGTGGGTTATTTCTCATTTATCTTGTTGAAACCTCACAACTCCCAACATCTCCACACTTGTTCTGGTTCTATCCACCCTTAAACTTGCTGAATAGATCCACTATTCATGGATTGGTTGAATTTTTATGCCCCCCCAATATGCAGGAAATTAAGAATATTAACATTTACCTTATGTTCCTTTACATTTTACATGATAGTAACATAGATATGGAACGCCCGCCATGTATAGATCATGTTCCGAACGAAAAAAACATGCAGAAAGCCATCATTTCCCGAGGGCAGAAAGCCATGGAAGTGGCTTAGCGGACGCCTGGCCTACCTGACCACGGAGGAGGATCAAACATTAATGCTCTCAGCCATCCAGAAGGAGATTCAAAACATCCAGAAACTTGGATTTGCTGGTGACTTGGAGGTTTCCTAGAATCTTTGGGTACCAAAAAAATATGGAAAGCACCAAAGGATTTGCTGGTGATTTGGAGGAAAGTCCTGAAAAATCATAGGATATTTTTACTAGGATAGAACTATATAAGCCATCCATTTTTGGGTACCGAAATCATTGGGACTCATTGGACACCTCCTTTTTGCTGCATGGGGATGGGGGGATGAAAAGGTTCACCTCATCAGACACAGGGCCATCTTGATATGGTGAATTAAGAGGCAATTTGGCAACATTGGTGACTTTATCCTCCAACTAATATGGTTAAACTAGGAAACTACGATTTTTGGGATTGGTCATAAGTGAATTAAGATGGCCCAGCCAAATCCTAGCCATGTTCTGAATTTCAGCAACTCTAAGGACCTGGGAAAGCTGGAGCAGCTGATGGCCAAATGTAGATTCTCATGGCCATAGGTGTTTCAAGGATCAAACTTGGTGGAAAAATCTGGACAAGTGTCTGAAGTGGAATTTTCAAGATGGGGGTTGATGAAGCATCATGGATGATTGGTTGCCAGCCATGCGAAGATCTGCCAAGTTGGCATTTTCCGTTGGTCCAGTGGGCCGAAAAAAAAACACATGAGGCGGTTCGCGGCGTCGCTTGCCCAACAGATCGGCAAGCTTGATTTAAGTATCCTCAAGCTCTGAAGATTCCCAAGGTTGAGCACTAGCTTCTTGAGCAGGCTATAGTCTGGTTGTTATATAGTTATATGATATATGTATTTATATATATTATATCTTGGCACCAAGCATTTTGTGTGATGTTTAAGGGATTGGAGGAGTTGTTTTAGGGTAAGAAGTTTTAACCAACAAGTGCATGAACATGTTTCAGCTGTCTTTTTAGCTTCACCCAGTGCGTGTGACATTGATGGACAGGAGGGTGCTCAGCCCCTTTCGTGAGCGGTGAAAAAGTGCTGGGTGGAAATTACGTTTTAAACCATTGGATTTTGGGGTACTCCAGTCTTTGACACAACCACATACATAGTACATAATCTATATGATATATGATACAAACCATCCCCAAATAAGGTCGGTTATTGGATATACTGGAGACATGACCCCAAATGGTTGGTGCATTATTCGTTTTAGCACATGAAGTAGCTTATCTAATCGGTCCCAGTTCCTCAGGAGGTGGAGACTTTGCAGCGGTGTCTATGGCAGATTTTCGTGAAACTCCAGGCTGCAGCTGGTTGCATTGCAAGGTGACCAAGCAAGACACCGTTAAACCCACCAGGTGCTCAAGGCAACTAAGTGGTTGCGGTAGGTGTTCACAGGCAGATTTTGGTGACCACATGTGACCACCAGATTTGCAACTTACTTTGTTTCCCAACGCGTTACAAGATTCAAACATGCGTCTTTCCTTACCTCTGCCTAAACATCCTCATTCGTGTTGGTTGCATATACCACCATTCCTGTTGGTTGCAGGCTTGTACTCAGATCCGCCCCATGAGCCCTAGTGCTATGTCCTATTTTCTTTTACTCGACTCTTCAGTCTCACATCTTGGTCAGATTTTACTGCTACATTCATGTTCCTGTTCTTCCTGTTCTTCCTGTTCTTCCTGTTCTTGTTTATTCCAAAGCTCTGAAACTCAGCAAATCTCAGTCTGTAACCCTCCGCCCTTCTGCTCCGGTGATCCCATGGAACCACGGAAAAAATGCCGTTTCGCTATGAAAATGGATTAGATAAACTAGAGAAATGGCTAAAACATCTAAAACGCAAGCTATGTAAGTATGATATAGTATGATTGGATCCGGTGTAGTCGGTTCTGAATAGCCCTATTCTATCCCCATGTCAACATGATGTCCTCAAATGACCCAGAGTTATGGCATCTTATCCAAAACAGAGATCCATTTTTTTGATTTAATTCATGACTGGTGAACAAGCAATTGCTTATTCACATCACCTCTGATTGTTGCTTACTCCCACACTATTGCAATATGGAGTATGTATATTAGTATATATATACATATCCAGGTATTCCCTCTAGTCCTGGCCAACCGTGTTCTGATAGGCATATTAATCATTGACATATCCCGCTGTTGATGGTTGGATCCCCGTCTTTGATAGTTTACTCCGCAATTCTTGGTGAACCCATATGTTCACATAGTTTCCGCGTTGATCCAGTCAAATTTACTTGAATCATATTACATATCCAATTTTTGTTGGTTACATCCTAATTAAATGTACCCTAAATATTCCCAAAATATACTTTATAGTCAAGAAAGCCCTCAACAAGTATAGTTAAGTACCAAAAGCGTATTTTTCCCCCAGAAGGAAGATGTAATTAGAATCAACTATGGTTTATAGTTAAGTATGCCTATATGTAATATATGTAGTTCAGTATCCCTTTAGGTAGAGTTAAGTATATTCCCACCACAAGTATCCCCTTAAGCGTACTTAAGTATAGTCACAGTTGGTTGTCTCGACTGATTGGAAGAAAGCTGTTTAAGCAAGCCATTTCGCTTTTGGTTGGGTGTCTTCAGGGTACCCTTGAGTCGAATACATAGTATCCCATAAATGATGGTTAGCAAGGGAAATTATCCCCAAATTGCCGCAAGTTTCAGCTACTTGTGGCCTAGTAAATTATTCTAAGTCAGCAAGATAGTATATGTAAGTCAAGGATCCCTCTAAGTATAGTTCAGTATAGTCCAAGAAATAGTATTATACTTGACTATACTTAACTATGCTTAAGGGGGTACTTGACCGACAAATAGTCCCAGCAGTATACTACCTTGAGTCCAATAAATAGTGATATATAGTCAAATATATTTAAGTATTAGTCAAGTACAGTCCCATAAATAGTACATCTAACTATCCATTTTTTTCGGGAATAGATTGTTCCCTAGATATCTTCCTAGCATATCTATATCCTTAGACTATCTATAGTAAATCTATTAATAGTATATTTATTAATAGTATATAAGAATAAATAGTATATATATATTCGACATACTAACTATTATAACCAACTTATCATAACTATAGTTCATTTTTTCTATGATCTATCTATACTAGCTATGCCAGACTGGCTGTCGCGTGGTGCTACTGCTGGACCGTCGCGACTTCGCGGCGCGGCTGCGTGTCTTCCTGCGGGGCCATGAGGACACCGAGGTGGTGATCTAAAGGGACGTTGACCATGGAAAATCTGGTACCCTAAAATAGTGATACGGTAGTGATTTGTTGAGCTGGATAGAAATATATATACTGTAGAAACCTAGAAAGAAATCAATGAGAGGTCTAGAAAATGCCGATTAAAAACCATGGGAGAATGGTTTATAAGAGATTTGTTCAAGTGTCAATGATGATTTATTTGCGTTTTTGATGACTACCATATGGATAGATCAATGGGATTTAAGGATAATAAACAGGATTTAAGAGTCGACGATTGGGATTGAAGTGATTTAATTGGAAAACACATCTCTAGAAAATTAGTCAGAACATGATTGTAACAGGTGGGACAGTAGAATCAGTAGAAGATTAATTTCTTGGTCACTCTGCTGAAATGTGTTACTAGATATGAATGTGAATGCAGATGACGTTCATGATCCAACACAATAATTAGCTCGAATCAAAAGAATGAGCATTTGACCAATGAAACATGCATAGATTGAATAGATTGAAATCAAAAATGAGTTGTATTTTTACAAGAATCAGTGGTGTCGATATTCTTGGACAGTATGGGGTAAAGCCATAATTTCACCATCAACAATGTCCCTTCGGTCATGGATACTCCTGGCCAGTGTTCTTTTTTCCAATACGGACAATTTGTTCGTACATGAGTTGGGAACTCAAGTGTAGCAAAATTCCACTGTTTGTTGGTGAAATTTCGAATTTCTCTCCATGTTGGTTGAAGATTTCCATGGCTTTCGCTCAACTGCAGAAACCAGGAGCCCAATGAGGCTTTGGTGCGCCACTGGCGGCAGCATAAGGCTATGGTGGTACCCTGGGAGTTGGATGGTTTATAATGGAAAATCCTATTAAAATAGATTATTTGGGGGGTACCCCCATGTTAGGAAACCTCGATTTTTTGTGGGTCCGTGATTTTGAGCCATCCTGTGGTCCCAGGGGTGGAATTCTTGTTCTCCATTAATCACGTGTCATGCCACGCAGGTGCCTGAGCTTTTCCCGTGGAATCAACAGCTCTGGTGTTTGCAGGAATTGAGCTATGCAGCCACTCGGACCCGACATGTGGTGCTTTGGATCCTTCGGATCCTTCGCCATCCAGCAATGAATCCTTCGGGGCTGAACAGTTGTCTCTTGTTTGTGAAAAAGTCCCTTAGGAAATAGATGGATATACGATGAATATACTAGAATACCATAGTTGTATCATTATTATTACTACTACTGTATCATTATTCAATGTTATTATCATTTTAGTTAATGTTTTCTCCCCCTTCTTTCGGAGATGCAGATGTTGAGGAATCAATGTTTTTCGGAATAAAATTGGCGAATGACTGGCAAGGCAAATCCGATAGCAAATCATTGGCAAAGCGGCTGGAAGTTGGAAGGTTTTTTGTTGATGGCAACTGGGAGCCCACTTAACAAATGATGGTTAACCAATGATGGTCAGTGATTAATAATGGATAGTAATGATGGTTAATGATGGTTAATGATGGTTAATGATGGTTAATGATGGTTAATGATGGTTAATGTCAAATTTTGGGATATCCAATTTATTCAATATATTCATTTACCGTAAATGTTGAGTCACCTTTCTGGAATGTCCTACAGCCAGCCACTGGTCGTCACAGCATTACATGTTACTCTTGCCTCATCTTGCAATGCAGAACTTGTGCTGCGCCTTACCCAAAGGGTTGTCCGAGCATAAACATGTGTGGGGTGCATGGTGAGTTGTTCCCATAAACACTTCCCTTACATGTGGGGTGGGCAACTGGGAGCTTGAGGCCAATCCATGTATGCTCAGTGGATGACAATGAAACAATGTGCTAGCGTGTTCATTGGGCTTTGGGTGCTCAGAGGTGCATGTCCTTTGAGGTGGGGTAGCAGCCACCGCGTAAGGAGTGACCTTCCTTGAGCTTTCTCCCCGCTGAATCGTTCTCAATGTGACATGAGCTTTGAAGACCTTCCTTTGGATGGCCAATTTCTATTTTTTTGCCCCGATCCAAAGTGAATCATTAGCAATTTTACAAGATTCTCAAATGGCTGTAGCAGAGAATTACTTGTTTGCCCCAAAGAGTAGATCAGAAGAATTACGTCCCAACGAAGAACTACATGTATGGGTCCATTGGTTTCCCCAATGGACACGCATTTCCTCATTGGTCACCTTCATTACTACACCGCAAGTGATTTTGAATGAGGAATTTTCTGAGATGGATGACCATAACCCAAAGGATTATGAAGCTGGTTAGATGTATCCATGATATCTATATATAGCCATACGTTTCCCAAAAATTGTTCAAGGGAAAATCTGCAGGAAAGACTTTTCGGACATTCGCTTTGGGGTCTTAAAAACATTATTTCCTGGGATTGCTTTCCCTCAAACCAATCCATGGATAAACCTAAGTATGGTTGCTTTCCTCATTATAATCAACATAATTTTCCATATTATTTGTACAAATATAAGGTAATCCAATATACATTTCCCATTCGAATCCGATTTGCAGAAAATTTGAGGCTGATCTCTTGCCATCCGCCAGCAGAGCAGTGAAGGAGGCCGCAAAAAAATCCATCGGAGCAGCAGGTTGTTAGGTGCAACCGCCACCAACAGGGTCGTCCTACATGGACATCTGAGGACCGGTGTGTCATAAAGCTGATTACCAAGGCTGTCATTTCGGGAAGTGATCCTATTTTCGACGGTAAATTCAGCATGACTAGGAAGAATTTTCGGACTATTGGTGTCATGGGAAATATTGTTGTGGCATCTTCATTTGCCTCAACGTTTGTTTTTATACCTATAACTTTTCTATGGATATTGTTAACAGATAGTTGTTAACAGATAATTGTTAAGAGGGATGCGCATCCAAGTAAAGAATAGAATGGACAGATTTATTCCTACCGAAGATTGTGGGGCGTCCTTCACCAACCCCCAAAAGATCGAACAGTGAAATCGTAAAATATCATGGGAAACCGGGAAAGCCACTTGTTTCCCAATGTAGTTCTGAAACTCTGAAACTTTAGATTTAAATCATTCTAAATCATTCTAAATCCATGAATCACCTGATTTTTGTTGTTTCGATTTCTCATATTTCTCAGTATTTGCTTTGCATCGGCAGGTCTTGGTCTTGGAAAAGCGGCCTCGCCATCAGTGGCATCAGTCCCCCGGGCTTTGGTGGTGAACCTTCACCAACCTTGACGCATCGACAATTCATAACTGCTAGCTGCTAAATGGTAAACATGTGGCTATAGCGAACATAACGAGGTAGACCAACTGGTGAATGGTGGAGTGATTCTTGCATCGATTGCATAGCCTTTCTGATCGAGCATGCAAGGGTAGCTATGCATGATCCAAAAAATCTATGTATATATGGTCCACATGTATATATATATATACGTATATATGTATATATGTATACATGCGCGTATAAATAAACTATAAACATGTTTTTTTTTGACAAGCACGGAGGATTAAAACCCCAAGAATTCAATGAGAACCTGAGCTACCAGGGCAGCCTTTTTCCCACTGATGCCGTTCAGAGGTCATCCCGGATCTTGTCGAACTTTGCCCTTCTTGCATGGAAACTACTGTAGCTGTTAATTATTTTTCTTGGTATATATATATACATACATATATACATACATATTTACATTACATTACATTACATTTGCATTTACATTTACATTTACATTTACATTACTTCACATTGCATTACATTTACATTTACATTTGCATTTACATTTACATTTACATTTGCATTTACATTTACATTTGCATTTACATTTACATTTACATGACATTACATTTACATTTACATTTACATTTACATTACATTACATTACATTTACTTTACATTTACATTTACATTTACATTTACATTACATTTACATTTACATTTGCATTTACATTTACATTTATATACATTACTTCACATTACATTACATTACCTTTACATTTACATTTGCATTTACATTTACATTTACATTACATTATATTACATTTACATTTACATTTAATTTACATTTACATTTACATTACATTCCATTCCATTCCATTACATTACATACATATATGTATATATATATATATACATGTAGAGCGTTACGTAAATCCGTAGAGAAACAAAAAGCCGACAAATCAATGACGAGGACACATAGATGGTAAATTTTGCCACTGCCATGTTTGTTGACTGCTTAGGCAGGGACTGGAGAACCGTGACCAGAGTGAAAGAGGCGCGGTAGTGGTGATGGCACCATCATGGTGTTCAAAGATCGTGGGTCCAAATGAATCTATCTATTTCTGCAGCATTTCCTGTGCATCATGTGAAAATGGAACGTTAAGGTTCCCTTGCAAGTTAGACTGTCCAATTTTTAGACACCCAATCTCAACCCATCTCCAGAGCGAACCTACTTATCCCTCAGGAGCTGCCATGAGTCCGGAATTTAGTAACGAGTTGAATTGACGTGCGATTCGAAGCAGGATCCATATCTTTAACGTCTCTGAGTTCTGTTGCATAGTGAACCCGATAGCTTTATGACAAATGCCAGATTCGCTGTGTTAGACCCAAGGGATCTCCAATCTACTCTGCAAATCGCCTCATCAGCCACACAATTTTTGGTGATTTAATGGTGGTTTAATGGGATTTCGTGGGATTTACTGGTAATTTCATGGGATTTGCAGCCTTTTTGGAAGCTCCCGGGTTTCCAAAAAATCCACGCGTCAGCGTCGTGGCGAGTCGTGGCGTGCCGTCGAATCGAGTCATGGGGCAACTGGAGCCGTTGTCGCCGACCCGGACACACTCCAAGATGGCCGAGCCACTTGGTCTCCGATCGAAGAAAAGCGAGGTGACTCAAAAATGGGTGAAAAACCATGGCTCTTATCTGGTTTATGTTGGTTAGTTTATGTTAGTTTTAAAGTTTCAGTATGGTTGTTTTTTTCCCGAATGCGTAGCAAAGGGTTCTCGTTTTACTTCGGGGGTCTGGGGGTTGGGACGTGTTCGCTCCACGTTGCTTTCACGACTGCAAGTGTTCGCAAGCGACGGCAAGCGCCCGCAACAGTCCGCAACTGCTCGCGATGAGGGGAGTGCTGCAAAAGTGGTCACTTTTGGAGGTTTCAAATGTCGTGTAACGTCGTTTCCTGTGTTAGGCGGGGCACGTTGTGACATTCCAACATGTTTCATAACGTCTCAAAAGTCGTTCTGTGTGACAGGCGCAATACTTTTGCGTCCTTTTCAGAAGATGAGTTCGTGTCCATCTTCATATTGCAAGGCAGGTGCTTCACTTTAGACAAGTGGTGTTGCGAACTGCATTGCCAGGGCTGCGTCAAGTGGCGACAAGGTGCAAATTGTGTGGCAGGCGTGGGATATTGTGAGAGTGTCCTTTTGGGTGGCAGGTCCCATTTGAAAAAAATCAGTCGTGTGTGCAATGTCATTTTGCGTGGCTGGCGCAGTATTTGGGACACTCTGCACTTTACACTTTGCACTTGCCACTCCCCACTCTACACTTTACACTTCACACTCTACACTGCGCTCTAGACTCCACACTCTACACTTGACCCTTTACACTTTACACTTCGCACTCTACACTTTTCACTTTTCACTCCGCACTCTACACTTCACACTCCAGACTTTACACTTTAATCTTCACACTTTACACTTGGCACTCCCCACTCTACACTTTACACTCCCCACTCTACACTTTACACTCCGCACTCAACACTTTACACTCCAGACTTTACACTTCACACTCCACACTTTACACTTGACACTCCGCACTCTACACTTCACACTTTACACTCCACACTCTACGCTTTGCACTCCACACTCCACACTCCACACTCCACACTCCACACTCCACACTCTACTCTTGACACTTTACACTTTGCACTTTACACTTCACACTCCACACTCCAAACTCTACACTTCACACTTCACACTTCACACTTCACACTTCTCACATTTCACACTTTCCACTCCACACTTCCCAAACTTCCCAGACTGCCCACACTTCCCGGACTTCCCACACTTCCCAGACTTCCCAGACTTCCCAGACTTCCCAGACTTCCCACATTTCACACTTTCCACTCCACACTCCACACTCTCCACTCTCCACTCTCCACACTTCACACTTCACACTCTCCACTCCACACTCTCCACTCCACACTTCACACTCACTTCACTCTTCACTCTTCACACTTCACACTTCACGTGTCCTTGTCTACACCTCCGACATCCTTCTGCGCGGGATCCGGTGGGCACGGGCCTGTTGCGCTTTGGCCGAGTGCAGGTGCAGAGTAGACAGAATCTGTGTGGTCTTTGCCCCACTGTGTTTGCAGATAGCAAAAGATTTCAAAAAAACCAAAAGAAAAGAATTCGGACACTGGTCTGGTCACAAAAAACAATAAGAGAAAGGAAACAAAAGAAAAAGCAAAGATGAATTCAAGATACCACGCTTTGAGTCGGGTATCAAAAAGGTAGCGAAGATGAACTTCAGGTTTTACCCTAGGAGTGCTGGCTGGCTGTGGCTGTTGTTTGCTCTGCTGCCTTGCTGCTGCTTGTGCGCTGCCACTCCTATGACTCAGTGTGCGGACTTTTCCGACTCTTCTACCTTCGTGGTCACTTTGAACACCGGCCGCTCTGAGTGTGTGCTAGACACACTTAGCGGCCTCCCCAAGAACGCGAGCGTCAGCTGCGCGCTACCAGCCATGGAGTTCTCAGAGCGCCGTCGTTGTGCGGCTGTTGTGGCGGCCACCTCCATGCAGATTGCTAGCAATCCCATTGCAGTTGCAGTCTCACGGTACTTCTCGGATCTTTCTTGGCCAGGCCGGCTGTGGTGTATGACCGGGGTTTGTGGGGAGATGGTTGGATGGATCCTTTGGGTGGTGACCAAGTTGTTCCGTGCTGAGACCCCCATGATAAATCCGGTTTGTTGGATTGTATTTTCAAGAAGTCCCAAAAACCTTGGTTGCAGTTTAGTGGTGCGTGGCATCAAGTGTTCCTGGACGACAGGGTCTTGGTGGCCCCAGGCATGAGACGACTGCCTCACCGAAAACAGCTCTGGCAAAATTGGAGTCGCAGATTAGGCTTGGTAGAGAACGAGGACAAGGTCATTGCCTTTGCGCCAAATGGTTACAATCGGCACGCCTTCGTTCGCAATGGCTTCCCGGAACGCAATGTCCGGTCTCAGATTCGGATCCTTGGCATTGGCTATGTGTCTCCCGCTGGTGATGAAGTGGGCGAAGCGGGAGCTGCCAGAATTTCTCAAGCTGTTCAGATTGCCGCCAGATTGAGCAAGGCTCCTGTCCCTCTTCGGGCGCGTAGCTCTTTAATCCCAAAAGCTTCTTGGGGCTGGTGGCTTCAGGATTTTCCCACCAAAGGTTTGAATGATCTCTTTAAACATTTCAGGGCTGTGGCTTATGTCCATAGAATGTGTTCCAGAGATTTGAGGGCCATGCTGCAAGGTCATGCGTTTTGCCCATCTATCATGGCTTTGAGTGCATGCGTGTGAGACTTTCGGGTTGCTGTTGCTAATTGCTTACCCGGAGGCTTACCCTCAACCGAGGGGAAGTGGCCCAAACGAATCCAAAAGGCTCTTAGTGATCTTGGTTGCTCTAGGGGTGCTGGTTCTGTTCGGGATCATCCCCATGAACAATCTTTTGATTTGATCCATGATGATAAGGATTTAGTTCTTCATCAGGTGCGAGAATTTTGGCATAGAGCCAGATGAATGGATTTCTCCACAAAAAGCGGAGGGACAGTCTTCAGTTTCGAATTGCCCAGGTACAGCACGATCCTGTCAGGTACAAAAAGGCTGCCGAGAAGTTCAACCAAGGTGACAATCATGTCAAAGCAGTGCTGACTGGAGCCGCTAACAGCTCCGCCGTGTAAAAATCTTTGGTGCAGGAGTTCAACCGCCTTGTCCATGGTGTCATGGTCCCTCCCAGGTTCCAAACTGGAACCACATGTGTTGGGAATGCCCTGCGTGCCAGGAACTAAGGCCAATCTGACCATCTTGACTTGCTGCAGCGCAGGTTGGGTTCGCCATCAGGACATCCAGCAGACCACGAGGTTCTTCATCACATGGCAGCAGTATGAAAGGCTGCGCTTGCTGCTGCTGCACATCGTCTTCGTCCTGACGACGAAGGGGGTGCCTGCGATGACGATTAGTGGCTGCTGCCTCCACGGGTGTCGTCTTCTTAGGGAACGGCATCCTCCAGTATTTCGGCACACTTCACACTTCGCACTTCACACTCTCAACTCCAGACTCTCCAGACTCTCCAGACTCTCCAGACTCTCCAGACTCTCCAGACTCTCCAGGTTTTTTTAGACTCTCCAGACTCTCCACTCCACACTTCACACTCGACACTGCACACTTCACACCTCACACTTCACACTTCCCACATTACACGCCACACACTTCACACTTCACACTTCACACTTCAGATACACTCCACACTCTACACTTGACACTTTACACTTCACACTCCACACTCTACACTTTTCACTCCACACTCCACACTCTACACTTTACACTCCACACTCTCCACTCTACACTTGACACTCCAGGCTTTACACTTTACACTCCAGGCTTTGCACTTTACACTTCGCACTCCACACTCTACACTTTACACTCCACACTTTGCACTCTACACTTTTCACTCCACACTCTACAGCGTATTACACTTTACACTCCACACTTTACACTCCACACTCTACACTTTACACGCCACACTTTACACTCTACTCTTTACACTTTACTCTTCACACATTACACTTTACACACCCCGCGCTACACTACACTTTACACTTTACACTGGACACGGTACACTTTACACTTCACACTTGACACTTTACACTCAACGCTATACACTTGACACTGCACACTCTACACTTTACACTCTACACTTTACACTTCACACTTCGCACTCCACACTCTACACTTGATACTTTACACTCCACACTCTACACTTGACACTCGACACCCTACACCTTACACTTTACACTCCACGCTGTACACTTTACATTTTGCTCTACACTTTACACTCCAAACTATTCGCTTTACACTCTACACTTTTTACTTTACACTCGACACTTCGCACCCCGCAATCCCCACTTCATACCCTACACTCCACATTCTCCAGTCAACGCTCCGGTGTTTTCACACGCCACACTCTGCACTCCACCCCTTTCTATATTCCACAGCCTACACTGGCACGGTAACAGGGGAAAAATGTACAAGACTGTTGTTGAAATAACTGGTTTCACAAAAGTGTTTTATGCGACTGCATTCGGGTTCGTTGGTTGCTCTTGTTTTTCTGTTCCGAAACCAAGCGCCGCAAACCCTTGATATATACTGGATATTTGCGGTCATAAGCAAAGAATAAAACATGTATACTGTCTCCTGGTACGCTCAGGGTCCATGACCATCGAGATCGTTGGGTAGGCAGCCTTGCTCAGGGGTAGGCTTAGACACGCCAAAATCAGCAGCACTGAACTCAATTTGCAGCTTTTTGGTCGGTTCAGCCAGAGTCTGAGGAAAGCATCACAGATTCGCAAGAGCTTCCAGCGCCCAAAATTTTGGGTCATGGGCTTTGGCTGGTGCCTTGCAGGTTGTGCTGGAGCGGCCAACACCGTTGCGTGGCATGCGATTTACCATCTACCAACGGGTCATTTTCCATGGCCATGTTAAAAATACCACAAGGTAAGGTTTGAAAAACATATTGGGATTTTAACTGACTTAATCAAACCACAGAATTTTTTGATGGCTGAAAAGTGGGGAATCGGCTAAGAGAACATGAACACCAAGAAAACACCACTAAAAACCCGGGGTTCAAACGTGTTAAATATCGAGGTTGGTCAACCTATGAATGATGTGAAATGATGTAAGCATGGGGAACTTGAATCACTTTTGGCTTTGATCCGTGGTGTCTTCTGTGAATCCACCATTTAGATCTGGGGACTGCACGCATCACTGGGGATAACGTTGAATTCATCAAACGTAGCGATTCCAACCCTAGATGTCAACGGCTATTTTTTTGAAACATACATGGACATAGACATACACTGATACACTTCACATATCTACATACATGCATACATGTGTCACTGTCAAAATATGGATTATTTTCCCATATTGGGGGATGGTCATCAATTGATTAACAGGGAGTTAAACACCCATTATAAAAATTCCCAGTATGGGATGGATGACCATAGACCAAATATACAATTCTTAAAACCCTAGCACACATGATATATCCCACTTCGCGAAACCACTTTTGGACTTCCGCGATTCAACATTAGCCATGTATATATGGAGGTTTCCCAAAAATGGGGGTACCAAAATCATCCAATTTTAATCATTTTTTTCCATGAAATACACCATTCCATTTTGGGTGTTTTTTTCCCTATTCCAGGAAACCTCCACATGGTGGTTTCCTAAAATGGGGCTACCCCAAACTTGATGCTTAATAATGGAAAATCCTATTAAAAATGGATGATCTTGGGGGTACCCCCATGGATTGGAACCCCCCTTTTTTGTGTGTAGAATCCATGGATGATCTTTAAGCGGTTTCGTCGACGCTCACATTTCGCACCAGGTTGCCTTCAAGAGTTGGCACCTCTATGCATCGCATGTCACGGGCAGTACATCCGCAATGGCCTTCCGACTGGAGGGCTACCATCAGGGAGAATGGGGATCAGCGACCTGGCCGTTGAAGGGCCGTTTTAAAGGGAGGGACAATATGGAAGGGTCTGGGGACTTGTTTTTCAGGCAAAAAGAGGGGGTGAATATAGCAGCTGAATGTGAGTTTCATTATTTAACACATGGGAACCAGTTGCAAAAAATCCAAACTCTGTGGTCCAGCTGAAGTTAGGCGCATACTGTACAGTGGTTGACTTCACAAAGCCTTTTGCCGCAGACCCCGTAAGGCCATGTGTGGGGATTTGAACCTGCGAAGCTGGATTAGAATCGCTGGATAAGTGAGCTTTACTCAACCCAACTCATTCCTGGTTGTTTGGATTGTGAACTAAGTGACTGCTGCCAGGAAAGTTTGAAGGAAGCATGCCTCTTGGTCCTCTCCTTCCTGTGTGGTGCATATGCCTGCGGTCTCTTGATCGACAAGAATCAAGTGCACTTCATGGGCAAGGCCTTCTATGGCTTGGCTCTGATACTGAACTCCAGC
>Ga0126342_10011294_pt1 | contig 15960 bp, 13 predicted proteins | sample Cyp1metagenome_FD_92528 | JGI IMG/M metagenome (GOLD analysis project Ga0126342, IMG submission 92528) | Coral microbial communities from Lord Howe Island, Old Settlement Bay, Australia - Cyphastrea 1 metagenome | ecosystem: Host-associated > Invertebrates > Cnidaria > Coral ... | reverse complement strand
GGTGCTTTTTCGAAGGCGCGGTCTGCCTCGCAGTGCCATGCCGTTTCGGCATGGCAAAACGCACGTTTTTGAGCCCTTTGGCTGGCCTTTGAAACCTGTTCTATTGGCGCCTCAAAGCCAGCAAATGGGCCACGACCTGGCAGCCTTTCGAGCAGCCTTCCATCCTTCACTGCCATGCTGTTAAGGCGAGGCGAAGGGTGCTTTTTCGAAGGCGCGATCTGCCCCGCATTGCCATGCCGATTCGGCGTGGCAAAACGGACCTTTTTGAGCCCTTTGGCTGGCCTTTGAACCTTGTTCTATGCCCCCCATAAAGGGGGGTTGGCGGCACCAGGGCGGTAGCCCTACTTTATAAATATTAATATATATATATATATAATGTGTGTATATATATATATACAGTATATAATATATTATATATATAATATTATATATTTTATATTATATATATATATATATGTATGTGATTATACATCTTGGTAACGGGATGGTATGGGTCAGGTACAGTGTGCCCTGGTAAACATCTCATGAAATGAGATTAACGGTCTATTTGAGGATATTGCTGACATGTAATCTTGATCCATGGCCACGTATATATAAACACTTCGCGATTCGCGATTCGCAACTCGTGAAGGGTCAGCCAAATGCTGCAAATGCGCTGGAATGCCACTGGTCAAGTACTCAACAGCCTGAGAGTAATGTGAGCAATGGAAAAGATTTGGGTCCCCTGCTGCCCCCTTGCGAGCACTTAGTCTGAAATCAATTCATCGAACCACAAGAAGCTGAAGATGGCACTCTGTCAGGATTATTGAAGGCAGCCCGTAAGCATTGCCTGGGCCAAGGACAACTACAAGTGAATGTATTAGTTCTGGAAAGGGCGAAACCATGCAACTGATACACAGACGTGAACCCACATTTTACAAGTGGATGCTGATCACAGGTGCACCAGGACTCCAGGCCTGACCAATTCAGGTGGGAAACCCATGTCACACAGACTCTGTATCGCTATCCTTGGACTCAAGAGGGCAGGCAAACCTATACTCAGTGATGTCATCGTGAAAAGGCTCAACATCAGTTTTAACAAGAAAACTCACAGAAATAATTTTACACTGAAGCCCCAATTCTGAGACCTGAGGCCTTAGGCCCCAACTCGTTTTCCACTGGTGCCTGTGGTCCCGCTGGCGGCGCCGGCGGCGCCGGCGCCACGGGCGCAACGGGACCGGCGGGCGCAGGGGCAGCAGGCGCAGCAGGGGGGGCAGGCGCCGCTGGAGCCTCCTGGTGCTGGTAAAAAATGGATGGAAACTATGGAAACCCTGCCGAAACATTTTCAAAATGAGGGTTTCACCATGTTTCACCTGCTTTGTGGATTTGATGATCTAATATTGTGGTTCAGCCATCAAAAAGTCTGGTAGAAAATCGGGAGTTCACCATCCAAGATAAGGATTCATAGACTTATGTAATCATACAAAATGTGAATATGCGGATAGGTCGAAAGCAATCATATTCCCATATATGTATAGGGGAATGAAAAACCGCAACTACTAACTATCCACACTCATTTGATTGAATTCCCAACCTTGCCTCGTATGTATATTAGCCTACCAGCTAGTTTGGTGTGAACAGCAGGGCGATCTGATCTCCTGCTTGGCCTTTGCCATCATTATGACGACAAAGTCGCCATCGCCGATTTGAACCGCCTGCAAGAAGTCGCAGTTTCTTGATTCATGTCGCATTTTTGGTTTTCGGATGCATCTGTGTAGTATGTTGCTTGAACTCTGTTCCTGTTCTTCCCCAGTGACCCTTGGGATTGACACTAGTAAACTGCGCGCATGCTAGAACTGATATGCAATTGTCTGCCCAAATGCTTACAATTCGGGCCTGCAGCGTGTCAGAGTCTTGCAAAACCTCATATTGAGAAACAGAACAACTTGCTGCCACATGCGAACTTGGCAAAATTCATGTTTACAAATGAGCGAACAGAAAGTCAGTGGCCTTTCCCTTGTGCATGACTTTCTGCAGCTCAGCAGGCAGGTCCTTAGGCTGGATGCCATCAAGGGACTGTTTGTCATTCCCTTTCCATCTGCCAAGACATCAGAAGTGATATGTCCAAGGCATCCCAAGGCGGCTTCAGGCTTCATTCCAGCAATTGCTGCTTTCACAGCCTCACAAAAAAACAAGTGCTGACACAAACTGGAGAAATGTGGAGTATCGAGTCCCTCAACTTCTTCCAGTATGGTATGTCAAAGATTGTCAAAGTATATAATATCGATTCACTTCTAACACTATGAGCAACCAGATCATAGAATCAACATGGATGCGAAACGGTCATGCGAGCAAGTGTGTGTAAAAATTACAGTGCCGCAGGTCGGTCCCTCCAAAGGCTTGTGCCCTGGTTCTGAATTTGCACACCGTGTATCCAGCAGCAGGCAAGAAAGGAACCACTCTTCAAGAAATGGAAAAGAAGCTGAGCTTCGCTTCCGTCGAAGCTTCATCACAAAACATCCTACCGGTCCTACTGTATGGGTCCCAAAAAAGTTCTGTTCTCCGTTCCAACTTTGAAGTGCATATTACAAGACTGTTCCTCAAGATTGATTGAGCGGAATGGACAGGCTCCTTTCTGTTGTAGACACTGCAAATGTGAACCCATGCCTCAACCGTCCAATCTGCTTCGACCTCCAAGTCGAAAGTTTCCCCTTTCCTGTCATTTAAACCACGCGCAAGCTCTCAGATAAGAGAGAGCTACTGAGATGATCCCGAAGTTAGCAGCAAATGGTTCTCAGTACTCGGGTTGAAACCTGTTAGAAGCAAGCTGGACAAAGGCACATCCCGCTCATATTAACCAACCCAACCACTCTGTCGTTTTCTTCCATCCCCATCTCTCACTTAAGCAAGTCGGAAGCACAGCGGTCTCACCTGCAATTTCATCGTGCCGATCCTGGATCGCTGGGACGATGGAACACGATCATAAAAGGGATCCAGTTTGGGCAGTGAGAACACACAACCTGATGTAAACGTGACGCAAATGAGCAAAAGATCTACAGTCTCCACATTGTTTCCACTAAATGGCCTTTGACTCAGCTACACGTCAAAGTTCTCGCGGCACAATTCAAGATGTTGTCGTGGTCTCGTATATGGACTGTCTGAGGTTGTAAGTTACGGAGGTGATTTGCTCATATAAACAGAAGGATGTCCTGATATTCTGCATGTTCTGCATGCAATCGTGTCTGCTTCCAAGCAGTGATTCAGCAAGGGACTGCTGCATGTCGTCTTGTCCCATTGTCTCACACCATTGAAGCTGGAAACCAGGCAGGATTCACCGCACATTTCACAGTCATTGCAGTGACAAAGAATGGCAAGAAAACATGAGATTAGGCTTATTTCATTACGGCAGCAGTTGAAACCACAAATGATGCATTTTTTGTGGAGAGCAGCCATGCTACTGAAATCGCAGTGAGGGCTATGAGTCCCTCAGTATGCTTTCGCGAAAATTGCCCATTGTCGAGCCGGCTTCCCGGTCAAGGGACAGACCTCCGACTGCAGTAGCAACCAGCGAGAACAAAACAAGTGATTTGCGTCCTGAAAAAACTTCTGATCAGAACCCAGTAAATACATTGTATACCGGTATACCGTATACATATTAGTGTCCAATTTGCAGGGTGCAATGCATGCACTTTGTTTGGCACCGGGGCAAATTATTTATATTTATATATATATATATATATTATATATAATATATAATATATATAATATAATATATATATATATTGCATCAGATGAGAGTGAGGAGCCAATTATGGCACAATGTTCTGGAAAGTAAAGCTGGATTGAGTGTTTCCGATCACACAAATAACTAACACATAAATATGTGAACTGTCAGTGCTGCATCAGAGATTTCGTCCTGTCAACTGAACAAGCCAAAATGCCAAACCCAGGAGGCATCTGAGAGCAAGTATCTTCGAGAGTACAAGTAGATCTGATCTGAATACCCACAGCCGCATGGCATCATTTAACTTCTTGTGTTCAAAGAGCAGGGCAAGTCAAGGACACATAAGATCTGAAAGTCTTACTTGGTTTTCTTCGAATGTGCATTTTGGCTTTGTTGCTCCTAATGCAGGTGATTTGGACACCCCAAAAGCCCCAGAAGAATGACCAAATCTTTCGATCCCTCAGCCGGTACTCGACTGTGGAGCAGAGCACGTCCCTCATTGTTTCAAAGATGTAGCAAAAACGCCGACTATGTGGGCTCGGAGGACATTTGGAGAGTAAGAGAGTTGAGAGGAGACCAAAAAATGAGTCGTCACGGTGTCCTATGATTTACCTTTGCACAGAAAAAAATTACTCACCGAGTATGCCAAAGTGGCAAACGATCTTCGTGTTGCAATTCAATTCAGAGACAGCATCTCATAAGTTCTTCTTGACACATGAGGCAAAGGTACGGAGCGCAGAGACACACTGCACGAAGCCAAGCTTCACCAGAGCTCATGTCATACAGCCTTCTGCTAACACCCCTCTGCTAACGTGTAAAGTGTCAAGATTGGATGTGCGATGCTTTGAACTGAACCCGTGGTCATTGTTGCTTTGGCTTCTTTGTCCGGATCTCGTCCATGTGTGGAGATGACATTTCTATACGATGTGTCGGTATGTATAGCTCTGTCAATACATCCTGGTCCCCTTAAGATCGTCTTGAATAATACATTTGCTGGCTCCTTCAGCGGAAGCGACAAGTTAAAAAATGTTGATCATGTTGTATCTACCGCCTACCGCCTGGACCTTAGTGTTTGACAAAGAATATTTAGGCCCAGAGGCAAACACAACCCACCAACCAGAAAGCCAGCCTGGTTGTCAGGCAGCTCATCTTGCTCCATCGGGTAACACCTGGGCAAAATGCATTGGACTGTGCAACATGCTCAAATGTCATAAAATGTCGAGAGTTTTCAATGTCGGTGCCTCAGCGTAACCCCAGTTTCATCTTTGAGGTTGTCCTGGTCACTGGCAGACCAAGCAAATCATGACGAAGAATGACTAATGAGAATTATTAAGAATTATGTAATAGACTTGAAACATCTTGAAACCCATCCAAAGCCCTTTGCTCGCTTTGACAGGGCAGTCCAGGCAAGTTGCAACTGTCCGTAACTGTCCTCATCGTCATCATCCCCACCCCATGGGATGAGCATCATCCCAGGTTCGCGCTCCTCGTCAAGGCAGATTCAGATCTCAAGAACCTCTGCCTCTCCCCAGTGGAAGTAGCAAGGGAGAGAATAGGATGCAGAGTCAATAGACAAACAAGCGACGCCTTGAGCCGTTCATCGAAGTCAGCTCTGGACTCGATACGGAAAATCAATCGCTGCCTTGGAGGGAAAGGGAGAAGCTCTGCACAGGCCATCATCGAAAGACTCAATCTGCCCATGCAAGGCCGATGTCTTGATACCTGGTGTGCATTTTTGGATGCCACTCAGTGGAAGGTTTCGTGATGATCCTGTAAATATGTAACTATAAACTATATCAGACTATACCATATTATATATTCTGCAAACCTTTGTCACTCTGGAGAAGATTGCAATAGAAGCCATCGTAAGCATTGGACTTCAGCTGCTCTGAACGACTCTGAAGCTCCAGTTTCATCTGAGACAAAGCTTTGGGCACCTGCAAAGCCACGTGTCAAATCGTGGTATTCAAACAGGAGCCAAGCGACATCTGTTTGGATATAGGATCGGTCCAAAGCCAGTTTCACTATGGTTCACTATGTTTCACTATGTTTCACTATGTTTCACGTGTGCCACCAGCTTTTGTCCAAGCCACCTCGGTTGCCGCTTCGTCAAGTGGGACTTGAATTTTTTCACCACCAGTGCGAAGCTTCCCCAGCGCCACACCTTCAAAGCGCAGAACGAGTCTGAGCTCGCACTCTGCTGGAGTCTTAAATTTGAACTTGATATAAGTGCAGCGGAACTATCAAAATTCAGAGTGAGAACCATCAATGCTTTTAAGATTCCGCTCTGCTAAAGAGATCAATCATTTGATGATAAAGCCATGTCAGAAGGAAAAAATAACTTTACTTCGAGTGTCAATTATCATACAAATCCGCTAAGGTCCGGCAGTGCCCACTGCCATCTGGCGCTCGCGGTTGAGGTCCGACAGTGCACACTGAGATCTGGAGCTCGCGGTTGAGGTCCGTTAGTGCCGTTGAGGTCCATCAGCGCTCACTGAGATCTGGAGCTCGCAGTTGAAGCAGAGGCGGAGGCAGCGGAGGTGGGCGCACCAGCTCTGATAATATCTAGAGACCCTCACTTGGCAGGTGGGGAAAAACATCTATGGAAACAAACTGCCCACGCACATCCCAACGTCCCAGCCCTCCTTTTTCAAGATCTCGTGCACCAAGTTCAAGCCTAAGGGGAACTCCACGACGTTCCTTGGAAGCGCTCGTTTCTTAGGCGATTCTAAGAGCGCTGATGTTTATTGGGGGCAAAACGAGAGCAGTAAAATGCTACATGCACGGGAAAAGAAACACAACATTTTGCTCTGAGACTCATACCCATTCGAAGTACTTTGCTCCAGGCTTCATACCTGTTGCAGGTCCGGTACAAGGCGTGTACATTCAACACCAACTGCAATTTTTTGGGGCACTTAATCGATCGTCGACATGCACCTTGGTCAGCTGACAACATTTCTAGTGTCTATGTGTCTGGCTTCTATGCTTCCTGCATATTCGCAACTCAGAGGATGGCTCTAATTCCTATTGCGACCAAATCCTTCCGCAAAGCAGCCGCCGCATCTAGCACTGCCGCCTTGCAAGATATGTCTCACGGACAAGTGAGCCAAATACATAAAGCACGTGTTTCATCCAACTATACTGCTTGGTTCAGAGGTATTCCTATCATGGCTTACAACTTATAACACGATGAAACCAGGTTGGTACAATCTATTATATATAGCACTCAACCCGCAAAGGCCACAAAGCTTTTTTGTTCATGGCTCAAGTCACAGTGGAACCCGCTGTGGCCTGCTGGTCTGGATCCTTCGCATATAATGGCCTTGAGTCGTTGGGTAAATCTATCTGGCCGACATTAGCCAACTTTTTTCAGGGTCGTGTCGCGTGCCCAGGAATAAGAAAAGACAAAGCTGAGACCACTTTTGTTTTAGGTGCAGATAAGGCGCACCACAACTACCTGGACTGCAGCCAAAGCAGGAGGCATCACAAGACCATCATCGTCAGAATGGGCCTCAAATATATCACGCCGACAATTCAAGATTGGTCAGCAACCATTTGGCATTCATATCATTTTGTGCTTTGGAGAACATACAAATCACACAGCGTGTTCTCCTGCCAATCATTCTCTCAAGTAAATCACCGGAGCGGCTAGGGCGGCTAAGCGCTGGGACCATGATGACAGCACCAATGAGACGAGTCGAGACCTAAGGCTTTAGGAACTTTGCGTCAACTGAGATAAGCTGAGGTAAGCTGAGTCAGGTACACCCCAAGAGGACGCCCAAACATACTCGGATTTTTGCTCTTCGGACAAGTACTTCACATCGAAAGCCTTCAGCTGCAACGATTACAATATATACAACTTGTAGATGTTGCTTTTGTTTTGGAGTAGTTCCATCAAGAAAACAAATCTCACAGAACCAGTTCCGCCTTGGCAAAGTTCTGTCCCAAGAAGTGAGAGGTGCCCGCCTGCGGTTGCCAAGTTTTCACGAATTGGGCTGAGCCGCTGCAGCCCTATTCAGCGCTATCCCAGGCGCTCCTGTATGGCCATGCCGTTCGGAGTCAGGGCCTGCCAAAGAGCTCACCAGCACTGAAGACTTCAGTTGAATCAGGAAGAAACATGTTTATGAATTTATGACAAATTCTCAGCGAGTTTCGTTCCAAACAAATGGAGAGCCCATCAATACCCTCATTATATCTTATGATGGTCCAATTGCATGGGAAAACGGACCTGGTCAGTTTAAGATATCGTCCCTTTTCTTGACAGACCCATTTTAGTCCTTGGCCGAATTTGCTGGCCTCAATCGTGTAAGTCTCCACCGCCCCAGCAAATCTCTCGTTGGCCGATTTGCGACCAGGGACAATTGGTAGGCAAAGCTCATCCTGGATCTGGCTCGTTGCTAATTCTGACCGAAGAAATGGCATTGATTCTAAAGTACTGCCTGTGCCAGCTCCAAGTAGACATCAAGGACTTCCCTTGCTTGGGCATCTGCCTCACTAAAACAAATGCACTCTGAGACATGGGATTTAACGCTATTCGCCCCTTGTGCAAGCGCCTCTTCTGAAGATGCGTGTGCAGTATGGCCTTCTTGCCACCTGTCATTGATTAGTAACGTCCACTGATGGAGAGGATCACTTGCCAGCGTCATGCATCTGAAAAGGTGGTCTAATTGGTCTAATCCCAATCTTCTCACACTAACCCCTTACATAGCCACATGGGTCATGCCGCACACTCAAAACAGGTCGGCGCATCAGGAATTCGGAAGTGCGCAGAAACGGCCGTGTCCTGCACAGCGCAACGGGTGAAAGCTCTCACGGCGCTATGGTCCATGTCTGTTGCATGTTGAGGGCCTCATTTCCCAGCGCATCACATTGGCCCACTGGTTCAGCTTCAAAGGCCTGGATTAGCTGAGAATATTCTCAAGTTCAGCAAGGATTCCTTGTGAGCGGGAAAGCATCATTTCACATGTCGTTTCTTATCGCACTCTCATCTGCTGTCTTTGGTTTCTCCTTTAGTTTCCTGCTTTCCTGGAAAAGTAAGTCTCTAGGAGCAGAACAGGTCTCTGTAGCTACTGATCCACTTGCTGTACATATGCCACACCTGCAGCTTCCATCCAGAACCCAAAAAACCGTTCCAAAAGAAACAGTGCGTTCTGTGAGGCAAAACAAGAAACAAAAACCCAGGGGAAACTCCATGCACGAGACAAGCAACTGAGCTCCAAGCCACAGTCTCTGACGTGGGGCGCACCTTGGTAAACAAACCCAGTGTCCTAAATTCTATCGGTTCACGAGTTCAAGGTGCTTCCATTACTCGTTTGCATGGGTCAGTGAGTCGTGCAATCATTGATCCTAGAAGCTAAAGGATGGATAGTGACAGATCAACCAAATATAACCAAACCAGATCTGGGGAAGTGAAAGAAAGTTGTCTTCACAATACAAGATCCGCAACTTGCCCATAAATTCCGTGACCCGCATCCGTTGGTTGCAATTTGGACCGAACTACCAGCACAAAAGCAGGCACATACAAATTGAGCACGCACCAATCTAGGAAGCAAACCAAAAAAAAACTGGCACGATTATGACCATTGCGGAGTTCTGGAGAGAAGACCCACGAAACAAAACAAAGTATTGGAACCTTTACAGCAGCATGTAGTGAAGTGCCCTGGCACAGTCTGTTTGCTGGAGGGACCAGACACAGACTTCAGAGGGGGAAACACGAAAGGTAGGTGATCAAGAAGGGGAAGCAAAGCTGTGGAAAAGTTTTTCTGTGTAAAGGCATCTGTGTGCAAAGGCGTCTGTGTAAAAACTGTTGTGCATAAAGACTTCTGTGCGTAAAGGTTTCTGTGCCGAAAAGTTCTGTGTGTAAAAGCTGTTCTGGGTAAAGTTTCTGCGTGTAAAAGTTTCGGTGTGCAGAAATTTCTTTGTGCAGTCTGTGTGGACAATTTTCTGCGTCAAAGTTTTTGTCCAAAAGTTGTTCTGCGCAAAGGCTTCTCTATGTAAAAGTTCTGTGTGTAAAAGCGCCTGTGTGTGTGTTTTTTTTGTGCGTGCAAAAGCATCTTTGTGCAAAGCATCGGTGCGTAAAAACTTCTGTGTAAAAACTTCTTTGCATAAAAGCCTCTGTGTGTAAAGGCGTCTGCGTGCAAAAAATTCTCTGTGCACAAACCTCTCTGTGTAAGAGTATCTGCGCATAAAAGTTGCTTTGTGTAAAAGTTTCTTTGTTTAACGCCGTATGTTTGCAGAAGCGTATCGGTGCAAAATGCGTCACCACAGCAAAATCGCAAAAAACAATGAAACAAAAGAATCCAAACTCAAATGTTTACCGTCGTTACGTTGTTGATGATGGCGGTGATACGCGCAGGGCCCACAAGGCGTCATTTTGGCTGCGTTGAGCCAATCTTTAGAAGCCTTCGGGGCAAAAAACACCGCAAATTTCGATGTTTTGGGCGCCTCACAGGCCAAAAACCACGGTGTTGGTGTTGGTGTTGGTGTTGGTGTTGTTGTTGTTGTTGTTGCTGCTGCTGTTGTTGTTGTTAGCCCTGCGGTTTTTTTCCTCAATCTCGTAGTGGCCGAAAATCGTCAAATACCTGGTATTTTCGCATTTTTTTGAAAATCGCGCAGCAGACAACACCGTAAATGCCGATGTTTTTGGCGCCTCACAGGCCAAAAAACACGGTACTTACGATGTTGTTTGCTTCTGGTAGCAAAAACCCTGGTATTTACTGTGGTTTTTGGATAGCACCGAGCAAAAACAAAAGTATTTACGCAGTATTCAGCATGTTGCAAGAAGTGATTTTTCTATGCAAAAGTCACAAAACCATGTAAATTACACTGTTTGGGGTCTGCTTTTAGGGTTTGTGACGGTTGGGGGGGAGTATCTAAAATGAACAGCAACCTCCTGAATAATCAGGTAACAGGGCTGGTCACCCTCTCTTTACTTCGTAAGCAAAACTCAAGGTAGCATCACCGGAGTTACCTTTCGTGATATGTTCCTATCCAGTTCAGTCTCTCGGTTGCTGGCAACATATGGATCTGTCAATTGGCTCTCAGGATCAACCTGGCAACCAGCTTGGATCCCCACATTGTTGGACAGTTTTTGGCGCAACATTCGTCACATGGTAAAGGTGCACGTTTTTAACAGAAAGCTGTACCATGAATGCATCAGAAAATGATGTACAATGCCGCTAAGAAAATTGACATCATTTCACACGAAAAGGATTCTGTGCAGACCATGGTGACTGGGTTTGCAAAAGTAGGAACTGGCTTCCCGTTGCCGGTCTGGCCCCTGTGTTGAGCCACTTTCCCGACCTAATAGTTCCAGGCCCTCAATCCATATGTGTTGAATTGTATGAACTTCGTGGGAAGAGCATGGGCAAACCTATGAAGGAAGAATTGTTGTGGGCAATGGTTGCAAGATGGTGGAGCGGAATTTTAGGAATGCAGGAGCCCATCAAACTGGTAGCATTGTGTAACTACAAAAAAAATGTTATTTGCTGAAAGTACTTTTCATACGATGTGAATGTGAACAGCCCAATTCCGGTTCGAAACATGTTACCACCGCCTCCACCAAAGGTCCACCAGGTTCCACCTGGAAACATCACTGTGTAACATGCCGAGTGCAGGTGTAAAGTTTTAGAGCCCCATTGCACAAGAAATGATCACATCATGTCATGTAACTGCAATTGCCTTGCCAAATAGTTCAACCTCTGAAAGCGTTGAAACAGCGTTGTTTCGGGAAGACAATGAAGAGATGACACAGCCAACGGCCGTGACAACTAGGCGGTCAGGCTTCTTTCCCATAGGCTCTCCCTTTTCTTTATACCCTTCCCCCCTTTCGAAACTTCCGTCACCCCGCTTGCCCCGGGCTCTACTGGTATGTATAGTTAATTTCAGCTATGAACGTGTATTATACCCTCACTGTATATTCATCTATTGTTTTTCTATCTAGTTAGGATCGGAAACATTATATGGTTAGGTCCTTCATTGCGTTGTTAGAAAAAGGAAAATGAAATATCATATATATATAATATAAGTATATAATATTGTATATATATATATACATGGTGAACTTATCATAACTTAGTTACTTAGCTAAAAATTTGCGTCTGACCTGTTACGGATAGATACGTCCACGTCATATCTGGCATCAAGCCTTTTGACTCCTCTTGCTTGTTTCTTAACGCTTCATTATTTCAACAACTTACACGCCGATTGCCGTGAACAGTCTGTCCAGACGCGCCGCTCGCAATGACTTGTTCACATTCCCCAGTGGGCCTGTGTTGGGCTCAGCTTGGGCCACAGTTGCCCCCACGCAGACCCAAGCTGCACCATGTTCAAATGAGCCCAGGTTGCGCCATGTTGGATCCAAGTTAGTTAGGTCAAGTTGGAGCCAAGTTGGGCCCAAGTTAGGCCCAAGTTGGGCCCCAGTCGACCGCTATTCGGCTCAACTTAGTACGGCCAAGTCTGGCCCAAGCAGTTCTTAGCTTGGGCGCAAGTCGGCCCGTTTTTAACCCGCCTCCCCAGCCAACATACTCCTCAACTTCAAAAAGTTATCACCCGTACAAGTTGGCTGCCCGCTTCCAGCCTGGAGCCTTTCATATGCGGGCCGTGCTTGTCGCGAAGCGACTTGCAATATGAGTCAATATATTGAAAGTAATCACAAAAGGATGCCTACTGACTACTGGACAATAGAAGGAATGGTGAAGGACACCCAAACAAAACTAGCCAAAATTTGGATGACCACTTTCGGATTGTGGCCCTAGGATGCCTGCCAATACTTCACAACAGTTTTTTTATTCGGCCGTCTCGCCTCAGCTACACTGCGCAGTCTATAATGTGTGACAACGGCGCATTCCTGTGGCCAACAACGTGCCTGATCTGATGTTTCTCTCTCTTGAGCAGCAATCTGCTTTGAAAAGGGAAGTCGGTCCTTTGCAAAGCCATCCACGTGACTTGCCTCCTTGCTCAAAAAGCTGACCTTTCAGCCGTAGCTTCTGATACAAAGCAAAAAGAACTGAAGACAGTGACAGGTAGAAAACCTGTTACATTGCACCGTGCTAGCCATGCCAAATGCTCCTCCGCGCTTACATGTTCTTGCTCGACATTGAGGATGATGAGGATTGACAGCGTAAACTGGCAGCTGTAGCTTCTTCGGAGACAAAACTGAGAGCAGGACCGGAATCAGCAAGGGAAAGTATGCATTTTGCACACCCATTTCCTATCAAAGTATCAAAGGGGCAGGGAGCGCCTGTCTTAGTTGAGTTTGAGTCACGAGCAAGGTTGAAAGGCTAAAAGTTTAGCAAAAGATAGAGGCGATTTTGTTGCACGTCGAACGTTTTCAAGTTCTAAATCTTCTAATGCAAGATGTGGATGAAGTGTTCAGTGAATGAATTTCGACATGTTCGGCAGCGACAAAGACTAGTAGACTTGTCTGGCCGGTGGCCAAGGTTGGTTTCAATTCCCTAGATTTGCTGACTAGACACCAATACGCAAACCGATGGATCATCATCTTGCCAAGATTTCTTTGAATTCCACACTGTTATTCACTCTTGAAGATAGAGTCTGCAATGACCCAGGTTGTAAGCTTTTTACTTTGCCCCAAGAAGCAGTACACTAACCACCTGTGAGTCGGACACTTAAGTGCTGTGAGTCATCTCGGAAATAGATGGAAATAGCAATTTTCATCAGGCCTTGATCTTTGGATCCATCAGGCGCTGAATACCTTCCCACCTCAATAGTGAAATGGTCCAAGATTTCGAACACGAATTTTGGCTCAGTTTCCTGCACTGCAAAGCCATTCGGCTTGAAAATCTTGCAGCCTCGCCTTGGGTCACTGCCAAGTTTACGGAAACCAAACTGTTTGGTTGAAAATGGCTGACTCAAACTCATTGGCAGTTGGTTGAGAATGATTGGTTTATTGATTCATCATTTGAAAGGTTCATCCGAGTTTATCCTTTTGTTTAAAAAGAAACGTCCAGAACACGTTTGTTTACAAATCAAAGTTTCCAGATCCTCAAATTCTGAGGCACAAACACCGGCGACTCATCAATCAAGTCTGCAGCTTCAATAACATCAAGGTACCAAGCGGACCAGTCCTAGGGGAAGCAACAGCCTCTGCTTTGCAAAACATTATTGGTTGATTCCAAAACACGACAAAAAAAAACACATGACAAGTTCTATCCATTTCCTTGGATATGATTCAAAAGAAATGTCATCGCTGATGCACATTGATGCACCCAATCCTCAGATCGAGGAGTGATCTTTATCCCGGGCTCCAAAGTTTTCTTCTTTTTTGCCTGAGTGGAAATAAAACCAGGACTCAAGAATTGGGGACCGAAACTGTCACGACGACAACAAATTTTGTCTTGCCTGTGCAGCAATTTTGGGAGCCCTCAATCCTCAGCAGTTCTCGACTTTGGCGCGAACCAAGTTTCACATCAACAGTTCTGTGTGAAAGCGACAGGTAGCACAGCATTCCCAAATTGATGGGCAAATACAACAAATTATCACATCAGTAACTTTGTGAAGGCGACACGTACTACTCGACATAAATCCAAGAAACTGCTGGCAACGAGGGGTGAGCGGATTTGCCCAGTCAGCACCTGATAAGAGATATCATTATTCAACATCAATCGAAACCGTTCTATTCTCCAATTTGTCTGTCCTATGCATGAATATATCTGTGATGTTGTTTCCCCCGATATGCTTGGTACAAACGACAACTTGTTCATTTGTTGTTTACAATTCCAACAATTAGTTAATAATGACCGGGTATCAAAGGAGCCTGCGCCAAAACAAATGTTGAAATTCAAACACATTCACTTTTCAATCATGATAGTATCCAAATCCATGTTTCATTGGTACATTTTGGTGATGCTGTTGATGGATACTGGTTGCACGGGTAACGCAAGATGCTGACCAAGGTGGACATTTTGCGTTATATTAACTTAACTGTTTGTTGTAGAGGAAATTTCAAATTAAAATTTAAAATGTTGAGAAAATGTGGTTCGTCCAAAACATCTAATGGTAATCCAGTTTCATGACCAACTCAACTGCAGAATTTGGACCCGCACCTGGGTTTTGCCGCTGAAAGATGTCCAACTGATCCAAGCCTTTGACCCAACCGCATCAAAACAATTTTGAAGCATGGTTTAGGTTGTTTACCTCAGTTTGCCGTGGATAACCCCACAGCTAACCCGCAAACATGTTGGTTCTTAGATGCTTTGAATTTGTCGCGTGTTTGCACCGTTTTTGATCTTGACATTGTTTTTCAAACGTTTTGCTGAGCATTTCCGACTGAGAGCTGGGCTGCAATGGACAAACATAAAACCCATCTGCATCGATTTCCTGCCATTCAACGACTGCTTCCCATTGAAAAAACCAACGAACACGTTGCATTGCAAAATTTGATTAAACAAATGTCACATTCAAATTTGCACAAACAAACAAAAAAGGTGGCAATCATCAAAGTCGAAAAAATATGTTCATGATCCCGTTCCAAATGATAACAACAAAACATGTTGCTTGCGAACACGGTATACATTGCAAGTGTGGATCACAACGGTTTCCACCTCCTCCGGCTTTGGAAGCCATGAAACAACGATGCACAAACAGTACGTTTTGGGGATAACTGTGTTGCTGCAACATTTTTGTTGATATAACAGTAATGTAGCACTGATTTGTCATTGTCCTCTACTGACTCTGCTCCATGTCACTTGCATTACATGGAAATGGAAGTGCCCGAATTTGTTTTTTTTAAAGCATTGTGCGGTCCATGGAAAACTGAAAAAAGATATCGAGCATATCGAAGCATTGGTTCCCATATATCGTCACCATGCATTTTTTTTACTTTACAAATTTGATGAGCCAAGCAGCATTTGTTTGAGTCCATGTCGCATTTGTGTTGTTATAAAACATCGTCGACTTCCCCGTGTGGTTTTGAAATGCGCATGTCGTGGGCCTGGTACGCGTGGAATTGTCAACCACAAGTATATTTTCTTGAAACCCAAAAGAAATCGGTTGAAAAAATCGAAAACGTGTGCATATACACAACGCGAAAAAATCGTACTAAAGAATTTGCAATTATAAATACTGCTCGTGTGAAACCAGGTTAATTTAAAGACATGTTTTTATTAACAATCTGCGAAGCAGGCAGCGTCACTTTTCTTTGAACCACAGGGTCTGGTACATACACATGGTATTCATGTGAACGCTATTGAATCTACCTACACGTCTCCTCTCGATTTGTGCAGTGTCATCCTTGC
>Ga0126342_10011293_pt1 | contig 15962 bp, 11 predicted proteins | sample Cyp1metagenome_FD_92528 | JGI IMG/M metagenome (GOLD analysis project Ga0126342, IMG submission 92528) | Coral microbial communities from Lord Howe Island, Old Settlement Bay, Australia - Cyphastrea 1 metagenome | ecosystem: Host-associated > Invertebrates > Cnidaria > Coral ... | reverse complement strand
TACAGGACTTGCGCAAGTCCAAGTAAGGGGCTATTTGGTGGACTTCTTAAACATATATTGCCCATCAGTGGGACGTGAACTATGGGCAAAAACAAGGCAAATTTTATATATAGTTCTGCAAAAATTTTATATAGTTCTGGACCATTTTATACATAGTTCTGAGAAATTTATATATAGTTCTGGACCAGTGCTGGCAGCCCACAGACAAAGAGGCCCACGCACCCATCAAAATATATTTATAAATATATATATATATATATATCATATGGAACTCCCACCAATGCCATGTCCATCGCGAGCTTTTGAGTGTTTCTCAGTTCCATGGATTCTGCGAGAACAATCTTGACGAATCACTAGGACTCGCCTTGAAAACCCAATTTTGGGCGTCTGAGTTGATCATGTCTATGAAAATAAGTACATAGAGACCCCCCTCAAATGTCAGTGGTTACTGGGATATGAAGCATTCAAGCAAAAACTAGTCAAGTTCCCTGGCTATTCAGCACAGTTTACCACAGGATGCCCTGGGCTAGTTGGTCCTGTCATGACAAGTATTCTCTCCTATTCCACTGTTAGAAATGGGCTCAGTAGCGCTAGTATTATGGTTAGTCCAAGTATCACTTGGGCTCTACTGACTAAATGGGATCAGTAGGCCCAGTAGGCAAATTGGAATCACTATATCTGCACCCAGCTTTCCCAGCCGAGGCTCTACTATCCTCTGGTGACATGATGGACCAATACCTGCCGCTGGGAAGAACCACCATTTTTTCTCCAATGCGGGGATGTATTGTGGATGGAATTCCTGCACCAGTGGGTCACTATGAAAGGTTACTATGAAACACTATAAAAATGGGATTATGCGGTAAACCCACTACTAACACAGCATGTTGTTATATGAAAACGGAATGAAATATATATATATATAATCATATATTATATAATCATATATGTATATATGTATATATATATATGTGTATCGGTATAGGTGCGTGGGTCACAGGTAATTGTCCATAGACGCAAAGTGATTTCACTAGCAAAAGTTGGAATTGGACCAACAAAAAATAAGAACATAACTCAACAACACACGAATCCAACTAGCAAAATCTACAAGGATTCAACAAACAAACAAATCCGGATTGGTTTCCAAACCCATCATTTCACCGAGCACATTCGGAAAATGTTGGTCAAACTTCATATGGTGAAATCATGCCGATTGGGATGCTAAAGAGGGCATAAAAAATATCATAAAACACAGTACCAAGCACCCCATGTCATCCTGCTGAAGGCAACAGTTATCTGACGCTCGGCGGAGTGTCAAGCAGTCAAGCCGTGGCATGCCATGGCACCTCAAACGGTAGCCCGCCACTGGGAGGTCAGGTGAAGTCTCGCCTGCGTTCCGCTCCAGATGCTTTTGAAAACATGACGAAACACATTTGAAATGCAGTAAAAAAAAAACATATAGCACATGGTAGCAAATGACAGTTCCAGATTTCCATGAGTTCATATGCGAATCACAGCAATTCCCTCCTGGAGCAACCGTTTGCGACGTGTCTCAGCTGGCTTCTTCCTACTGGTAAACCATTGCCAGCTGCTCAGTACCAGAACTGTAAGTGAGTCAGTGGGTCTTTGATATATCCATGTGCATTTCTTAAATCAGTCTATATCCATTTCTGGCTTAGCAGTTTAGATTAATAACTGTACATGTTTAAAAAATGATTATATATATATATGTATGTGTGTATGTATCTATCTATCTATCTATCTAACTATCTATCCATCTATGTATCTATGTATCTATGTATCTGTATCCATGTATCCATGTATCTATCTATCTGTCTGTCTGTCTGTCTATCTATCTATCTATCTATCTATCTATGTATCTATGTATCTATGTATCTGTGTATCTATGTATCTATGTATCTATGTACGTACGTATGTATGTATGTATGTATGTATGTGGTATATATATATATATATGATGTATGTATATGACTGTATATACCTAGTATATTAATATGTATTGTATGATCTTCAGTTTTGGATCATCTTTTGATCATGACAAAAATGCAAGGCACTCCAGGTACTTCACATCTTCACTGCGCCTGTGAGGTTCCCAGTGATGCTCTTCCCTCGCGCCAAGGCTAAAGCCTTGGAGACGTGTGGTGGGAGGATTTATGTGGTAAACCCAATCATAAACTCATAAACCTCCAGTTGCTGAGTGTTTATGACATTTTATAACATTCACTTCTTCTGAAAATGGGGATGGTTTATCATTGGGTGAATGCCGCATAACAAGGAAAATCTAAGAGGTACACACACAAACACCCAACTTCAAAATGAGAGAATCAGCTGTCAACGAAATGGGTATGGGTCAAGCTCTTGGCTGCAATTCACTCCTTTCAGAAATGCGAATACCCTACCCCAGCCATCTTAGTCGGAACATAATGATAATAAACCACTGGATTGGGGTACCCCTGAGAAAATCCACATCTCGAATCTCACCAAAAATGTGAGGTCCGGACACTTCTGGACTTTCTGGAGAAAACGTCTGCAGGGGGTGTCCTGGTGAGAACGGCTGCAGATCCGGAGGATCTGAGTCACTGGTGCTGGCCCAAAACCAAGATTAGACACCACCAAAGAGCTGCTGGCTCTCTCCACATTGTTGGTGATATGTCCTCTTACGGTAAAAAATCCCATGATTGGATAGTTAAACTATATATATATATAATTTTACCGTTTACCGTATTATCACTATTGTTATTAACATTAAATTACTATTATTGGTTATGTATATATATATATATATGTATGTGATATAAATACCAAATATACATATACATATAGATATAAATACATATACATATACATATAGATATAAATACATACGTGTGTATATATATATATACACGTACACACATATATATATATGATTGAATATGTATATTGTGCAGCTTTGAACAAAAATGGAGGATACCCAACGGGGAGCACATGATAATCCTTAGACCTCCAACGCTCATGGCGTTGTGTCAGCATCGTGACACCCTGGCCCTTCGGCCATGGCGTCCAGTTCACTGTCACGGCGAAGGAATTCAATGGCAGAACCGTCACCATGGCCATTTTCCTGAGCCATTCACTGGTGAGTTTCCAATCGAGAGGTTTCATCAGTGGAGCAAACATGTCAAGGTGTCACTTGGATCCACTTGGCATCATTGTGGTATCAGTCGTGCGTGTGATTCAATAACGACTTGGATCCACTTGGCATTATTGTGGTATCAGTCGTGCGTGTGATTCAATAACGAATAAACGTTTCTGCTCAATGACTTTGCTTTTGAATGATGTGCCAGCCTTCATTCGGTAGACTAAGCTGCACGTACCATAGGTCATAAGTACAACCTCCAATGTCGTTCCAATCACCCATCTTCCAAATAAGCAAAACCACCAACAATGTGATGAACCAACTGGTAGTGTCCTTATGCCTTTATTGGGTTTGCTTCGACCAACCCTATGTTACCCACTGCACCTCCACTACCCACCACGCCCGACTGGGGATGTGGCGCTGGAACAGCCAAGGTCTTAGCATTGGCGACACTGAGGTGTGTGTGTGTGCGCGCGCACAGCATCAACAAAAAAAACATGTGGAATTACATCACAATTAGAAAGCACATGATAGCACATGATAGCATAATTAGATAGCACAATTAAATATCAAACTTGACGTGAACCGAGACGAGATCTAAGATTATTTATCGCACACACACATGAATGAAAACCATGGTTTTCTCAGATTGCCATGACGTGGCTAGCTGAGCTTCTGCAGTGGGGTCCATTCTGTGGGGTGCTCCACATCCTGCAACTTCGGGTCAGCATAGGTAATCTGACCTCATTTTTTTACAGAAAATCCGAATTTCCTCCATTCTATTGCTAAAAGTTAGCCCATTAACTAACGATTCAACAAGTAGTTTTCCTTTCTTTTGGTGGAATCATATGCCGCATCCATCCACAGCGAAACTGAAAATGGTTTAAAATAAAATTTGCAGGAAAGGAAACTATGTGACAATTATTGCGTCAAAAATACGCAAATATATGTAATTATGTACCTAATGTCTTTATATGTACCCAGGCATCTCTATAATATATGCGTATATGTGTAGTATATGTACACACACATATATCATATATATATGTATATATGTGTGTGTTTTTCCTGTTTTTTTTCATACTATGTTTTCTCTTTGTGAAATTCCGGGATTCAAGTGGGGGCTCCACGGCCAGGTTCACATCCAGCCCCAACGGGGGCCCTGCCCGAGGTTCGGAAGGCGGTGTAGGGACGAGTGGTGTCATGGCCTCGCCAAACAACATGCCTTCGAGTTCGAGTCGGTAAACATGGAGTTACAGCAATTCAAAAAAAAAACACCGTTTGTCAAAATGTAAATTGTGTTTTTTTTTCTCTCTCTCTCTCTCTATGTAAATATAATATAAATAAATCGTTGACCAATCATGTGCCACTCCATTTACCCAGGCTGCGTTACGTGCAAGTGGAGCCCCGAACCGGTGCGTTCGCATTGGCTGCCATCCTGGCAAAGGATGGGGAAACCCTTGGAACATCATCTATAAACTATGGGTTTTCCGTATCTTTATTACAGTAGCTTACTGGAAGGTATCTTAATGTTCATAATTGAGATGATGTAGGAATATTAAGGAAATATCAGTGTGCCTCATGTTTGTCCATTACCTATTGAGATATTATATGTAATTAGGGTAGTAACCATCTGATCATAGGGAACATTATGAACATATATGAAAACTATAAATATAATTAAATATATATATATAAGTGTGGATGAACGATTGTTGGAGCATTGCTGAGCATTATGATCACACGCCAATAATCTAGAATCTTAATTGAATGGTTGATAACTGACACGTTATCGACATTCAAACAAACAAACAAACAAACAAACAAACAAACATTGCATATGGATGTGTGTGGAATATGGTTGGAATGGTAGGGTAAATGAAATCTCAGTCTCAATCATCAATACTTCATTGGGATATTGGTTTGGATATTGCGATCTGATCATAAGGAACATGATCATAGGGAAAATGATGAACATTAGGCATATTTATTGAATATTATTTATATACTTCTTGGGAAATTAACCATCAATGATATGATTGGGGTACTCAATCCTAATGGAGCGTACCCCGAAATTGCCATGTATATTTGACAAGTGAACGTCATGACAAAGCATTGGTTCGCTACAGATTGAATCTGCAAGCCATTCCAAATCTGAAATCAATCCATCACCCTTAAATCATGCGAACTAATGCGAACCACGAGCCAATGGAAAACATATTTCAACACAACGCATTATCCCATTGGCTGATTCCCCGGCAAAAGCTTGAGAACTTGCATCAGCTGCAACTTGTCTTGCGGATTGAATTGGCCCTCCATAGCTGGATCTGTTTCTCCGCTTGTCACATCATCATATGATAATATATATTATATATATTTATATATAATATTATAATTATAGATTATATATATATATATTATATTTATTTATTTATTATTATAATTATTATTGTTAATTATTATTATATATTTATATACATCCTTGGGGCCACAATGAAAATATGCCCAAAATCCCTAAATTGCTTCCCACCCTGGGCCCAGAAATCTGACCCACTGCCACCAAGCGTCCGCCCCTGGTCAGCCATCCCAGCCATCCCAGCCACCTGTTGACACTGGGCTTCCCCAACGGGTAGCCCCCGGTGTCATCAAACGTTGCTGGCTGGTCCACCAGCACGGTTCGATGATTGTTCAGCAAACTCTATTAGTTCGGGCATTTTCCAACCCCACGTTGGATTACCGCAGGGTCTCTCAGGATTTTGGTTGATAGGGGCATGGTCCCACATGGCGCCAAGATCTGTCTAGCAGCTTTTGGGCCCACACTGCGTTTTAGGGAGAAAAAATGTTAAAAGGATAAATTTGGTACAAGTACCCAAAAATGGTAAGACTCAGAGCCAGGGATCGTTGATCAAATTGCCCATGCAACTTTCCCCATTCAGCAGCTGCCTGCCAGCACCCGCCAGCGCCCAAACGGGTCACTGGTAACGTTCGAGCCCAATTGGTCGCGCGGAACATATCTTCAAGAGTTGTCAAGAGGGGCAATCATCTCCACCTTTGTCTCCACATTTGACATGAACTTGTCGCGTCACTTCAATGTCTTTCCAAAGCTTTGGGTTTGGCTTTGGCAAATAGGTATATCATTTCTATAGTCCATAAAATTCCATAAATATCCATAAATGATGAAGCATTTTCAAGGAGCGCTGCGGGAGGTTTCAGGCAGGCCTTACTTATACTGCCTTGATCCCTATACAGCTCAGAGTGAACTGTTCCAACCCCTACTTTAAAAAATAGAAACAAATAAATACCCTCTCTATGACTTCAAACGCTGACATCAAATTTCTACGTGAAACCAGCTGTTGAAACAGGAGTTTGACTTTCTAATTCCGAATCATTTTGCAGTAAGTTACAGCCAAGAAACCAACCAGCCTGGGTGAAAGCAGTTGACCGAAGTGAGACAGCCATCCCCAACGCTTCCCTTGCAACCCCCCAGGAAAGGTTCATTTTCATTCATTGTCCGCATTGGCAATTACGAGCTTCGGCCCCTTCTAGCAGACGAAAGGATGCAGCAAATACTGATAGCTCACTGCAGCTGGCAAAGTAGTTTGCATACTGCCAGTGCCATCCAATCCGCTTGCAGCTTCTTTGACAAAGCGAAACTCGGGTGAGTTTGGATCTGTCTGAAAGATACCTTCAGCAATGCCACGCATGGAAACTGTGCAAATATAAAGGCAACCTTTTTCTCGGGGTGCGTGGTTAAGTTTGAAGCACTTTCTGCAAGTCTCCCTTCGTTAAATGATGTTGGATCGCTTATATAAAGGACTGCACCAGTGGGTTCAAAGGTTTTCCCTTGGAAATTTCTGGCGTGACGTCACATCAACATAGATTGTATGGGTATGGGTCAAACTTGTGACAGCCCCCGAGGATGGAAATGGAAGACAAAATGACCTTGCTCCACTGAAGGGATGGGGAGGGGAAGCGGATTATGCCCTCAGTTCTTTCAAACATGGTCTGGATATGTCTGGATCCTCTCGCCCCCTGTCAAGCTGATTTGGTCAGAAGAGGCTGGCTTGAGCACTCAAACATAACTTCCAACAAGAAGGTCGGTGTATGCTGATGCGATGCTGTCCAACAGCAAGTCCAACGAAAAGGGTCAGCTGGAATTAACTCGCACATGGTAAGTGAGCAGTGTGCATTTAAAAATATACAGTAAACAAAAACCACATAGACGTACACTGTTACATAATCCAAAAACATCCAAAAACATGTGAACCACACACCAATTTTGTAGGCTCTATCATTCAACATCTGGTGAAGCACTTGTACCATGTTCCCTCACCTTCGGATTGTTTGCCTGGCTTTGATGTGTTTTGAAATTCTTACTTCCCATGAAAAGTTCTGCAAGTGGCTCAACCAGGCTCCTTTCCTAACTACCTGCAGCTGTAAACCTGCCACAGGATCGTTCAAAGCACACTCAGAGACAGCCGCCGGCGTGTGTGTCGCGCCTGGCGACTTGGACATGTGGGTGGTTTCTACCCTCCCAAACTTCAAAACGTCCCGGAAATGCCTGAAAGAAGGATGGAGAAGGGGTCAAATATGGTTCAGTGACATGAGTGATGTGAGATAAACACATCCGACACGTGTTGAATTTATCAAAGTGGATGCTTTCGAAATGGCAGGATCCACCGATTGCTCGTCGCTGTTTTTTTTCCGGATCAGCCTCTGCATTTCAATCTCTCAGTGCGTGGGCTTTGCACTCCGCCACCCTTCCGATCAAGAAATTCTTGCAAAAGAATCCTTAAACATCTATGATTCAGCTCCATTCATGAAGTTTCTGCTGTGTTTTCTCCTTTTTGGTGAGTCCTTGGGCAGAGCCCCACGGCACATGGAACTTATGTTACAGGTCCAAGCTCAGCTTTTCCAGTGAGGTGCTCAGAAGAGATTCGTCTTCCTGCGGCAGCACTGCGGGTCCCAGATTCCATGGATTTCCCCATTGAGATCATGGTGGCTTTCCCTTAAACCAATCCATTGATGAAGATATTGCAAATGTCAACAGTTGCTTCAACAAGGTGAGAGAAACTGGAAGTTGTGGAAAGGCAAATATGGTGAGATCAAGGACATATGGTTCTTTACGAAGTGTATAGTATCTTTACCATTCCGAGGCAGAACCTGTGGCATCCAAGGGGGGGCGTGATGTCGCCGTGCCAAACTAAAACACACATCTACACTCTTGGGTAGGCACCCAGTGGCACAAAGCGATAGACTGCATCAAACATATTCAATTCAAAAATAATCATTTGATCTCGCTTGGGGAGACTAGCTAGATGAATCTGATGGTACAGTACACCTGGTAAAGAATCCGGCGGGAAAGTCGCCAATGTAACAAGAAGAACCTGGACAAAAGGTGTGCAAGCACAGGTTATCACTAAGAAAAGCATTTGAAACAACTAGTCAATCAGATCCGCCTATGGCCATCCTGTGAACAGGATTTCTTGACAATGATACAATATATCATAGGAAAACTGGATGAAACAAAATATGGTAAAATAAAACAATTGAACTGAAGTCCCATTCATGGCAAGATTCGCATTGGCATTAATTACCAAAAAACAACAACAAAAATCCTAGTGACATCTGTTCAAATGAGATTGAAGAGGGAAGCAAACTAGTGTATTAACTGCACATGTTTTCGCCGTTTTTTTTTTCCCAGGCACCCATTATATCCAGTACGAGGATCACTCAAACATATTGTAACTGGCTGAAGTTTGAAACCAAGCGTCTTCATAATGCGAAGGAATTCTTCCTCGTTAACTTCTCCATCACCATCGCGATCTGCTTCATCAATCATCTCCTCACGGCGTCATGCACGCTACATCTGCGCAAGCTTCCGTGGAAACAGGGATTCTGTTTTGGGAGATGAGTGTGGCCAGCAACAAGGTTGGCAAAACCTTGCCATGAAGTTTGATGAAGTCTGGCAGTTTTTGTGATTAACCCCCCATACTCTCCCCATACTGTGGATGGTTGCGAAATGCTGCACCACTAACCGGGTTGTTTTTCAACCCTACAAATGGGATTGAACCACCTATCGGCTGCAGGATTTCTATGGATTTCTTCCATCATTTCACTGGATTGGTGTAAGGGAAATTTTACACAATTTAATTATATACCCGGTACCCCTATATATATATATACCCCCATATTTATATATATAATGGAAATTTACAGGAAACCCCCATGATCTTCATGGTTTCCTATCCACGGTAAACCCGGTTAAGATTTTCCCAACAAAACCAATCCAATGATCCACGCCTGCAACTCCTCGTCGGTCATCCGTTCTCCCAACTCCTTGGCCACACGCTTCAAATTCCTGGGCGCCGTCCGTGGCGTCTTGGAATTTTCCATGGGACAACATGGGGCCCCCGGAGAATATGGGAAGATCAAGGGGATACAACATAGGGACGTAGGTCTGGTTTCACTTCTAAACATGTCTAATTCAACTGAGGCTTCTTGAACAACAAACTTTGGGCGATCTGCAATCTGCACCATCAAAAGGTGTGAATTGACCAAGAACAAGCAATGGGCTGAAACAACAAAACATCGGGATAGGTGACTTAACACTAAAAATAGGATCTGACTGATGACTTCGATCCATCTGAGGAATATCGGACAACTGTGAGGTACAAGCAATGATCCTCCCAAGTAGGGACAAAAAGACAAAAACAATACGTTATTATTTGTTATTATGAAAGCCACCTACATTCTCTCTCTCTCTTTCTCTCTCTCTCTCTCACCCTCCCTCCCTCTCCATCGCCTTCAGACAAAGCCACCTTTATTACAGACAAATATGTTCTCCAAGATCTTCATATGATACACACGCACACATAATATCACATATTACATAGCGATGTCTATATACGCACACATAGGATGTGCATAACCCTGAAAAACTGGGGCAAACAGGAGAGAGCGGCAAGGAAGGGAACCCGCCGATGCAATGGCCCCAAATCGCAGGTAGGATGTCGGACAGAATCCCCTCATTCAATCATGTGTTGATGTATAAGTGTATTAGTATGATATGTACGTACAAATCCCTACTATAAACGAACATATACCACTTGACTACGTGTAATGTGTATATGTATGTACACGGTACACGCACACATTATATTATTTATATCATATGTATCCGGCACATATTTAATAATATGATATATATATATATGCACACACGCATACACAATCATATTTATATAAAAACAAGTGGGCTTGGCGGTTTCAGCTAGCTTACTCCATCGAAAAATCTACGACTTGGCCCTGTTCACCTCGAAGGCATCTTCCCATGGCAAGTCACTTGAAGGAGATCTTGCCAGTTTCCTGAACTGGTCACATGAAGGGCGCTATCAAACATGGGAAATCACCGAATATACGGAAATAAGATTAAATAAGTGAATAAACAACAAGAATTTCCAAGAAACTGGGGGGACCTACCATTGTCATGGTTGGCAGGGATTGTCAGGGCCTCGAGCTGTCGACATATACTAAGCGGGTATACTCCCTCCCTCTCTCTCTCTCTCCCTCCCCATCGCTTTGGCATACTACACCAATTATAGTATATACACAACATAACTATCTAAGCACTAAGGCCGCATCATGGCATTGTGTCAAACCACCCTACTAGTACATAAAGCATCAGTGTTTGTTGCTGATTGGGGAATTGAATTCAACCCAACAAAAAAAAAAAACAATAAATTGAATTAAACCCAACAACAAACAAAAATAAAACATACAAGCCAGTAATATAATGTTGGCCAAATAGTTGCGTTAGTACATACCATGACATGCCTGACATGCTACCGAGAATAAATAGCAAAACTATGCAAAATTGGCAAAACTGAAGTTCACAAAACCATTAAAAAAAAAACGCATTACACGTAGAAAGTACCTAATGTGTCTGAAACTGCGCATGCTGATCTGTGTAAATCAGGGCCATGTTGATATGCTCAATGCTCAACCATCTTTCATCTACCAATAAAACACATCTAGCTGCCAGTGTGGGCAATGATCTAGTCGGTTGGGATCTCATCATACACAGTATGTGTGATGAAATCGTGTTTGAGAACATTTAAGAACAATGATCTGTGGTGGTTAGGACCGGTTCCAAGAATCTTGGTCAAACGGCAAATGGAACATATATTATAGCCGCAGCCGTAGTAACTATATAATTCCAAACAACTGGAGGACCAGTAAATGTGTTCCCAAGAAATGTCAATCAATGGTCACCTGATGGTTTGGGTCATGTTTTTTAATTCCAAAATGCCCGTATGAAGGGTTACAATTGGGCCCTTCAAACACCCTGCAGAAACACTGGTTTCAAACCCCCAGGGTAAAAGGCACCAGCCGAGTTTCGTCATCGTCGAAAAGGCGGAAGGCTTTCAAGATTTCATCCTAGACATGGGCGGCATGAGACATTGGATACTCATGATACCATCGCAGCAGTCGGAAAGGAATTTTGGACCATGGAAAACCTGGATGAAACATGATGAAACTTATGAAACCGTTTCTGCATGTTCTTCAAAGCTACAGGGCCTTTTTAGACTTCTGCCGCATGTTGGACTAGCGGTTGCCAGCCCCAAGCAAACGCACAGAAAAAAAAAACATCAACCCAGACCGGGTGAACCAGACAAAGGGTCTTTGGGATCGCGGTTCAAGATCTTGTGCGTCATCATCTTTAAGAATTCCTCATAGCCGATGGTGCCAGAGCCGTCATCGTCCACATCCTGGGTACCACATGCCATGCCCTGATGGCAATCAATGCTTATGAAAAACCAGAAAAATGAAGCGATATAAGTATATATAATCATATACATATGTTTACATATGTACATATTTATTTGAGTATACAGTAGACATAAGAGTATATATGTAATACGCGTGTTTCAAAAACATCATGTTGGTGAAGTTTCTGATTCCTCATCCAGGAGCTAGGTACTTTTGCTCCCGTAAATCCTCCCGAAATCGTCAAGTGTCGGAGATCATTTTCTGAATCTCCTCCTTCTTGGGCTCAAAACCCAACGCCCTCATGGCCACCTTGGCGCCGAACCAGGCCATGTTCGGACCCACCAGGCAATGTTTTGGGTATCTTTCCGCAAATGGATCTTAGTTTTTGTGGCTGAAGACTGAAGATGGGGTTAACCCAAGACTCTGGTGATTTCAACAACATGTGTGTTCTTTTTCAATGGGAGACCATAAAATTATACCATCTTTGGACAAACTCATATACATATATACAAATATCATTATGAATTACTCATTTGTCAAATCCCCATCTTTGATGATTAAGTCACTTACGGAAAAGTACATCCCCATTATTGTTGGCTAGCCGTTGGCTCCTATCCATGTTTGATGGGCAATATCACCATGTTTGTTGACAATTTGTTGGCTAGCATCCTTCATCAAAATGGACCAACCCTTAACCCTTATATAAATAATTAGATATTGAAATGTTGATGAAGCATCCCACCTCATATTCTCATTATCTCATGATGGCTTCTAAATCTCTCTGATTTGCGTGGTGAATGTATCCCTGCCTTCAGCTCCTTTGAATCGATCTCACCTAGCCAGGCCAGCAAGGCGGAGATACACTCCTCTAAACTAACATGTTGATGTGGAAAACCCAGCATTTGCATTGGGTTTTCCACATCTATGTTAGCTTACCCTAGGGATCCCTAGGGTACAATATGGATCTCTAATGATCCATATGGTATAAACATGTATAATCCATTTTCGGACACACCTATTACAGTACTATTACTGTACGTGCTGATTGCACTGGGCTTTGGCTGATAGATAAATTCCATCCGGAGTGTTTTGAGTGTCGTGTGCTTGTGGTTCGAACAGATTTACTCGTCCAAAGGTCCTTGTTAATACGAAACCTGACCAATTTTCTGGAACCATTGGTGCCTTATGCATTTAATTCTACATGCAATTACAATAAACCATCCCAATATATCCCAATAATGATTTCGGGTTATTCAAAAAAATAATGGTCTCCCAACTGTCAAATTTTTACTCCGAGGTCGGCCAAGAGCCCTTATGAAATCTATGAATCATAGCGCATTACGTCAGAGAGGATCAGTAAAATATGGTCCCAGTCCCAACTTATCATCAAAAACCTCTCCAAATGTTCTAATGGTAAAGGGTGACTATCCGCTATTTGTCGAGCCAAACTTTTGAAACACGCAAGCAAAAAAACACCCCCCAGCATCAGCATCAATAAGCTATGTTTACATGAGACACCCAATGAACCATAAAGAACCAAAAAAAAAACATGTGGGTGTGAAAATTGCTGATATTTGCTGTTTAACAAGAGGATTTAGGGGTGCCATATCCTCAAAGCCAAAGAATCGTATAGTCGGTATACATCCTGCTGTATCCCCGCTATACATGGGTAGGGCTCAAAAGCCGGTATGGATCGATCCGCGGTGATCCGGACGTATGGAACACCTGCTTTATGTATAAGAGGTTTGTTCCGGACATATTGAGAAGATGAGAAGATGCACGAAAGTGGCCTGGTATGAGTACCACGTATTATTTTTGGGCATGGATCAAGGGTGTGTGTGGATCATGTCCCCTAGAGATGTATTATTGGATTATGGGTATGGATCGCCTGTGGGTCCAGGGTACGGATCGAGGTCATGTAGTTTGAGCCGCAGCCACATGTATAAATATTGCATACTATACATATTAATACATATATATATATATATCATACATGTTTATATCATAAAATGTGTGTATATACATAAAAATAAAATACACACACATATATATATAAATACATATGATGACCATGTATATAATATACACATACAAATATATATATGGCAGTGTGTCAAAACCTTGTACCCCTGTAGTTCACATCAAAATAGCTGGGATTTATGGATGTTCATCCCCCTAAAAATTGTATTTTCATAGGTATTGATCCATACCCATATATATATATATCATACATGTTTATATCATAAAATGTGTGTACATAAAAACAATACACACATATATAAATATAAATACATATGATGACCATGTATATAATATACACATACAAATATATATATATATATATATATATATGTATATCATACCATCTTAAACCCAAATACCGATCATGTGAAACACCCTCTCTGCCTGAGCCGTCCGTGTCGAAAAGGTCGAAGGCTTCCTTGATCTCCTTGTCGCATTGGAGGCGCGGAACCCCCGTTGATCTTGCACAAATTGTAGCAAAGGCTAGGCTAGAAACACGTAGAAACACTGTTTATATCTGTTTATGGGTATGTATGATTAGAATATCAACAACAAAATCAATAAGCGTGCAATGAATAATGTGTGTCTACAAAAAAAATGGAAACATGGAAACCACATTTTAGTCAACTATTTACAAATATATACAGCAGGTTCGATCTCTGGAAAAACACGCAATTGACCAAGTTGGAATTTATTCACGAAACATGGATCACAGCACTGGTATCCACTGGTAAATTGGCGCAATCCACTGGTCACAGCAGTTGGGGCGCCACGCCCAACACGTGCAAGCGTCAATTTGGGCGGTCGTTCCGAAGTGTCAGGAATATATATATATATATAGTGTACGTATATATGCAACAAACTTTCAGAACTCCAAGCCAGCGCTTTTCTTGGGTACGGTATGTATGTAACATTAATTGTGTAACTCACAAAAAAAGAGACCCGAGCTTACCAAAAGCCTGCAGGGTGAAATAATTCATCCAGCTGGTCCATCAGGTTCCTATTCCAATGGCATTTCTGTATCCGGTGTTTCCCCTATGTTCAAACATTTTTCAATCAAACCCACACCAACAATGCCTGATTGCATGATCTAATTACAGTATATACTACATCACATCCCCAAATACTAATCCCTATATGCCCTATTGTTGATGATTAACCATCCCCATACATACATATATATATATACACATACATATATTTATATACATATTACCGCGCAACGCTTCAGACGCTTCAGCATTCCTGCTTCTGTTCATCAGTCAGTTCCTTCTGCCTCGGTGATAGGTGATTCAAAATTTGGCACTCACCAAATGGGAGTGTCTTACAATGCGATAATCCGATAACACCTCCCATTTTAGGTCATTTTAATGGAAAACAAACATGGTAAATCAATGGGATTTGGGGATATGGCCCAAGATCTTTTGCTTCTCGCCTGAAATTCCCACACGGATTCTGACCCATGCTATGGCCCCCTGGAACAGTTCACGCAGAAACATGTATTAAACTACCCCATCAGGTTTACCAATGGTCTACTGATGGGCCTGTAGAGGTCCTTCGAACGCACCCATGGCAAGTTCGAACGTTCGAGAGATATCCTGTGTTTGTGAAATACCTAGCATGCAAGGTCCCAAACTTTAGCTGTTTGCACATTTGAGATCCAAAATCTTTTAGTCCTTGTTCATGCACCTCGAGGTTTTACACGATCTAAAAGAAATAAACTTGAAGGAAATCGCCCATAATATAAATATATATCTATATATTTCTCCCTATAATCCACCAGGTGTTTGTTGATTCAGTGACATCCAAATCACTCGTATGTCGTATATGTCGTGTATATATATATATACATATACAAACACAATATATATATATATATATATATATACATGCATATGTGCACATCTTCATTCATATATGAGCAACCGTAAAAACCCCGGCAATACTAAATATGTATTCGACGGACATTGGCTTATGGAAATTGATGGAAATTGTTAAAAACACGAGGTAAGCGATGGGACCTTCCCAAATTAGC
>Ga0126342_10011292_pt1 | contig 15962 bp, 16 predicted proteins | sample Cyp1metagenome_FD_92528 | JGI IMG/M metagenome (GOLD analysis project Ga0126342, IMG submission 92528) | Coral microbial communities from Lord Howe Island, Old Settlement Bay, Australia - Cyphastrea 1 metagenome | ecosystem: Host-associated > Invertebrates > Cnidaria > Coral ... | reverse complement strand
CACTCTGGGGGTCTGGGGGTTGAGGGTGTGTTCGCTCGACGTTGCCCAACCGTCCGCAACCGTCCGCAACCGTCCGCAACCGTCCGCAACCGTCCGCAACCGTCCGCAACCGTTCGCAACCGTTCGCAACCGTCCGCGTGAGGGCCATATGGCCGTGCCTATGGTAAGTTCTGCAGAAGGGGTCACTTTTGGAGGTTTCACATGTGGCGTTTCTTCGTTTCGCGTGGCAGGCGTGGCGCTTCGTGACACTCAGACGTTTTTTGTAACGTGTCGAAAGCCGTTTTCTGTGGCAGGCGCATTACTTTTGCAACGTTTTCAGAAGATGCGTTGCAGTTTTCATGGCAGGCGCAGCACTTTGGACGTCGTCATTTGGCCTGGCAGGCGCAGCACTTTAGACGTGTCGTGTTGGGTGTTTTTTGCGAACCGAATTGTCAGGGCTGCGTCAGGTGGCGACAAGGTGCACTTCCGTGGTAGGCGTGGCATTTTGTGAGATGTGATGAAAATTGACGGAAGCCTCGCACGAAACATCGATTTTGATGTATCAAATTTTCAGGTTCTAAGGAAAACTCGTGGGAAAACATCGATTTTGAGGCTACAAAGTGTGAAAATTGAAGGAAGTCTCGCACGAAATGCGCGTTTTGATGCTCCCACGTGTCTCGTCTCGAGTCTCTGGTTTTCCTTCTCGACGGTTTCCAAGCAGGTTGTCATCTCGTTTTGCGTGGCAGGAGCGGCACTTTGTGACATTCCAGCCTTTTGATAACGTGTCGAAAGTCGTTTTGTGTGGCAGGCGCAATATTTTATGTCGTTTTCACACAATGAGTTGCAGTTTTCGTGGCAGGCGCATGATTTTGGCGATCTCTGTCGTCATTCTGCGTGGCAGGCGCAGCACTCCACACGTGTCGCATTGCCTTCTCTACACTTCCACACTCTACTCCACACTCTACACTCCACACTTCACACTTCACACTTTACACTCCACACTCCACACTCCACACTTTACACTCGACACTCCACACTCTACACTTTACACTCCACACTGTGCACTTTACACTCTACACTTTACACTATACACTCCACACTCCACACTTTCCACTCAACACTCCACACTTTACACTCCGCACTCCGCACTCCACACTCTACACCTCACACTCCACACTTTCCACTCGACACTTCACACTCCTCACTCCACACTCTACACTCCGCACTCCACACTGTACACTCCACACTCTACACGTTACACCCCACACTTTACACTTTTGCTCCACACTTTACACTTTACAATCCGCACTTTACCCTCCACACTCCACACTCTACACTCCACCCTTTAGACGTCACACTGTGCACTCCACACTTTGCACTCTACACTCTAAACTCCACACTTTACACTTTACACTCCACAGTTTACACTCCACAATTAACACTCCACACTCCAAACTCTACACGTTACGCTCCATACTTTGCACTTTACACTCCACACTTTGCACTTCAGACTCCACACTCTACACTTTAAACTCCTCACTCCACACTCCACACTTTACACTTTATACTCCAAACTCTGCACTCTACACTTTCCACTCAACACTCAACACTCCACACTCTACACTTTACACGCCGCACTCCGCACTCCACACTCTACACCTCACACTCTACACTTCCCACTGGACACTTTACACTCCTCACTCCACACTTTACACTCCACACTGTACACTGTACACTCCACACTCTACACGTTACACTCCACACTCCACACTTCACACTTTTCACTCCACACTCTACACCTTACACTCTACACTTTCCACTCGACACTTTACACTCTACACTTTGCACTCCACACTCCTTACTTTACGGTCAACACTCCACACACTACACTCCACACTTTACACTCCACACTCCTTACTTTAGACTTTTACCCTCCACACTCCACACTCTACACGTTACACTCCACACTTTTACACTCCGCACTGTGCACTCCACACTTTAAACTTTACACTCCACACTCTACACTTTACACTCCACACTTTACACTTTACACTCCACAGCTCGCACTCCACACTCTACACTTTGCACTCCACACTCCACATTCCACACTCTACACTCCACACTGACTCCACACTGTACACTCTACAGTTTGCACTCTACACTCCACACTTTACACTTTACACCACTCCACACTCTACACCTTACACTCCACACTTTACACCCTACACTGCACTCTGCACTTTACCCTCCACACTCCACGCTCTACACTTTACAACGGCTGCACTCGACACAGAATTTCTGCGATGCTCCGGTAGAAGGCGGAGTCGGACAATGCTTGTTGACTCTGCAGTGCTGTTTGAATGGTTAACGTGGCCTATTTGTCAAAATCATATTTGGTATGATGCTGTTGAACTCGAGAACATGGTCTTTTGTTTAACATAAATCAGTCCCCTTGTTTCAATGGCCGTCGTTATGACGAAGTGACAGAACATTAGGCGGCGCTTGCAGGTTACAGCACTGCTGTACCCGGAGAAATGACTAGCGACTGTGTTTTGGAGCTAATACTGACCGTTACACAGCAATCGAATATGAAAACCTCATATACAGCAATTGTATAACTTTTGATATCGTTTGCTGCTGTTCTTGCTTAATTCTTTTTTGTGAAGCGAGCTGTTGGTCAGGTTCCGTCGCCTGGGCAGCTTGCCGCTGGGAAGCTTGCATCTGGGATGCTTGCAGCTGCTGGCTGTATATGGCTTTTGTATGACTTTGTATGTGGCAGGACTTGGAAAGGTGGGGACCATGGCTGCGGTGGGTTCAGGATGCGAATGACATTTGACAGCGACGATGATGCCGATGACGACGACGATGTCGATGACGATTGTTTTTGGATTGCCTCGGTCTTCTGATATGTTATTCGAATGGATTGTATATATAAAGGTTTGCAGAATACACAACTTCATGTGAATGATGTTGACAGTGTAAATTGACATCGTGGACTTAGCATGTTAGTCTCGGCCGACGTGTCGCTGTCAACGGTAGAGATGGTCAAGCTTTCCATGCATTGAAAACTTGATGTCAAGCCGCACATGCTTGTGTCACGAACGAGCTTCGCCGGTGACTGTCAGCGTGGTTGAGGTGTGAGATGTAGTTATGACATGACCACCAGTCGAATGTGAAAAGAATCAACAACTTTGCATGATGTGTAAAAAGTACCAAATGTAAACAGATAGAACGAAGCAACAGAAAACCACAAGAACACAAAGACATGTTCGATAAATGATTTCATGCTGAACTGGCATTCCCTACCAGTGTGACTCCCTGGCCGTGGCTCAGTCCCTGCCAGTGGACCATGAGCGACCACGTGCGTCTAGAGCGTTGGCTGGATGACAACCATGCCAAAGGTGAATCGTTGACACCGGGCAAGGAGGTCATCGTGTATCAGATACCTTTGGCTAAGGAGTTCAAGACCCGGGTGATCGCTGTCTTGGATCGCTTTTGTGCTGAGCTGGGATGCTCCTTGACTCTGCGAGGACGGGCTCGAATGGAGAGGCAGCGGCAAGCATTGTCGGACAGCTCTGGGCAAGAGATGGACAAGTTGCATCACATTTATGTGAAAGTGATCGGGACAGAGGAGTCACAGGAGCAAAGAGTTCAAAAGATCAGAACAGCGGAAGCCACCGTTGATGCTTTCATCACCACGATGCTGCACACGAAGGACGCTGACAAGATCTACATGTTTCCGCCCGCAGATATGCAGCCGCCGCCGACGGAAACGACATCTACAACCCGGCGGTGGCTGGCGCAACTGACGGACAGCGGTGATATCACCGGCTTCGAAGCCCTTCCGGGTGCTCCGGTGACTGTGCTGTCGCATGTGACACCACCGGCGCATGGCCAAGAAGAAGCAGAAACACTGCGTGACAGTGGGTTCAGTCCTCCAGCGGAAAGTCTGGTCGCAGAAGTCGCCGCCATGTCTCAACAAGAGCGTTTGCAGCGAGCAGAGGCTGCCCGTGGCTGTCTAGTGAAAACTTGGCGGGACAAATTCAAGATAGATGGGAGAGGCCGTGACTTTCACGGCATCATTTCCGGTGACTGCATGGCAGATATTCCTGACTTGCTCCAGGCTGGATGCGTGACACAAACAGCTCAAAAACCAAATTTATTCACGTTCTTGGACTACGAGTGAAAACCTCTGCAATAGGAAAACGAACCTTTTTTTCCATGCATCGTGCGCGCATATCGTCTCAGCCAAGGCACCTGATCAACAGTTCACAAAGAGACAACTAACCAGCACTCTACACTTTACACTCTACACTCCACACTTTACACTTTACACTCCACGCTTTCCACTTTACACTCCTCACTCCACACTTGACACTCCAGACTTTACACTTTACACTCCACGCTTTCAACTTTACACTTTACACTCCACACTTGACATTCCACACTTTGCACTTCAGACTCCACACTCCACACTTTACACTCCTGACTCCACACTCCACACTTTACACTGAACACTCCTCACTCCACACTTTACACTCCGCACTTTACGCTCCACACTCCAAAGTCCTGACTTTACACTCCGCACTCCACAATCTACACTTTCCACTCAACACTCCACACTCTACACTTTACACTCCGCACTCCGCACTCCACACTCTACACCTCACACTCTACACTTTCTACTCGACACTTTACACTCTACACTTCACACTCCACACTCCCTACTTTACACTCCACACTCCACACTCCACACGCTACACTGCACACTTCACACTCCAAACTCCAGATTCTACTCTTTACACTCCACAATCCACACACGGCACTCCCCACCTTCCACTCCACACTTTGCACTTTACACTCCGCACTCCACACTCCACACCTTACACTCCACACTTCGCACTCCAAACTCCAGATTCTACACTTTACAATCCACAGTCCACACACGACGCTCCCCACCTTTCCCTCTCTTTCCCTCTGCACGTACACTTTACACTCCACACTCCACACCTTACACTTTACACTTCACAGTCCGCACTCTACACTTTATATCCACACTTTGCACTTTACACTTTAGACTCCACACTCCACACTCTACACCCTACACTTTACTACACTCTACACTGTACACTCTACACTTTACACTCTACACTCCACACTGTAGACTTTACACTTTACACTCCACACTTTACACTCCACACTCCTTACTTAACACTTTACCCTCCACACTCCACATTCTACACGTTATACTCCACACTTTTACACTCCGCACTGTGCACTCCACACTTTAAACTTTACACTTCACACTTCACACTCCACACTTTACACTCCACACTCCACACTTTACACTCCACACTCCACACTTTACACTCTCCACTTGACACTCCACACTTTACACACCACACTCCACACTCCACACTCTACATTCCACACTCTACACTCCACACTCCACACTGCACACTCCACACTCCACACTCTACACTTTATACTCCACACTCAACACTTTACACTTTACACTCCGCAGTTCACACTCCACCCTCTACACTTTGCCCTCCACACTCTACACTCCACACTGACTCCACACTCCACACTCCACACTCTACACTGTACACTCTACAATGTACACTCTACAGTTTACATTCCACACTTCACACTTTACACTTTACACTCCTCACTCCACACTTTACACTCCACACTTTACACCACTCCACACTCTACACGTTACACTCCACACACTCTACACTTACCCTCCACACTCCACACTCTATACACTTGTTTCACAAGTGTTCTATGTGACTGCATTCGGGTTCGTAGGCTGCATCTTGTTTTCCATTCATGTCGAACTTATTTCACTGCTTGGAGGCTCGACCAGGGCAGTCAGTGCCGCCGCCGCCACCACCGCCTGTGCTACCGCATGGCTTGACCGGCCACCGACCCGTGGTCTTTCAACCGGACTCGTTGCTGAAGGGCCGAGGGAATCTGCCGAACGTGCCGAATGTGCCCCACGTGCCGGTGAAAGTGCCGCCCCGGGTGATGAAGGCGGTGAATATGCCAAGCAGCCTGGATCAGTTGCATAACCAGATGGAGTGGCGACCACCGCCCTTAAATCCGGCGGGACCCACACAGCTCCCCGGATCGGGTCCAACCAGCCAGAGTCTTAGGATGTGTCCGACAGTCTAAAAGGAGGCGTAACAGGATGGGGGTGACCTAACCGGACGGTGATCTTGGGTGATCACTGACATGAACTTTACATGGAATTATAGAACCATATAGAACCGTGAATTTTCATGAAATTTGAATAACAAATAAAAATATATATATATAGATTTATAAGTTTTCTACGGTTTTCTACGGTTTTCAACGGTTTTCTACGGTTTTCTGATTGTGCAGCCGTGTTTCAAGTTCTGGCTTCAAGAGACGGTTCACACCGAGGTGTTCAAGCACCCCTTCCGAAAATCCGTCCCACCCAAAAAAGGCGAACTTTTCCGCAAGGAGCTAAGCAGCAGCTAAGCATTGAATAGCATTGAATGAAACAAAGCTGATGAAATCTCACGAAAATGATCAAAGTGGTGTAACCATTGTAAGCATTGCGAAAAAAGTCACCTGCAAAGACACAGATTGAGACTTTGGAGACGAATCCAGTGACGAAACAGTGCTCGACGTGCTCGACTTGGATGCGTCTCAGGTCACAGACCTCGGAGTCTGAGGCAAAGCGCCTGCGTGGCTGGGAGCTTGGAATGCTAAATGGAGAAATGGGAACTGGAAGAGATATGAAGAGAAGAGATATGTTGAGATCATGTTGAGAGAGATGTTGCGGTTGTGATTTTTAAAGGACGTATTTTCTGATGTTCTTCTGACATCTTCGGACACTTCTGTTTTCGTTAGAGGCGCAACATTTGCCACGGAGCTGCGATTGTGGCTGAGCGACTTGGACAACGGCAAAGGTGTGATGCTGCGCTACGAAGAGGCGACAGTCTGTCGACCTGAGTCGACGTGAGTTGACGTGAGTCGGCCGAGTTGTCGGAACGCTGCTCGTTGCACTGAAAAAATGTAAACACATAATGTAAACACAGAACATAATAAATTAACAATCATAATATATAAATTCTGTATTCACTGTGGACCAAGATGTTCCGGTTCTGATAGCATCTTGATCATCTTGCGGCAACTTCGCCAGTGTCGGAGGCATTGACGGCCTATGGCAGCTTTGAGGAGCTGATGAAGCTTCGCAATGAGATGCTCAGATGAAAGATGCAGATGTTTGCAGGTTATTTCAGGATCAATGGTGTCCCCCAAAAATGGTGCAACCTGCATCAACCTACGGATAATTGCGGAAATAAGAAGATAGCGAATCTATGTGAATCTATGTGAATCTATTGACATTTTGCACTTATTTTTTGCACCTTCGAAGAATTCAATGTTTGCCACGGACTCTCAGTGTCCCGAGGGATGAACATGAGTGGGCTGAACAAATCGACTTTGAAACACAAGGCGGGACGGCGGGACACATTTCAAACCATTTTTGGCGATCGTCCCATTCCAGCATGTTGAAAAAAATCGTACAGATCTGCCTCAAGTGCAATATCGAAATATATCGAACAACTCCCTAGGATTCAAGTGATTTCAAGTGATTTGAAGAGATTCAAGTGCTTGCTCGCTTCAGGTCATTTGCTGGTCTTCAAGAACGGCTTGCGGAAAATGAGGGAAAGACCGGGCCTTGGTGACCTATGGTGGCCTGTGGTGCCCTGTGGTTCTCTGCCATTGAAATCGATGGTGATGTTCATCTAGCCCAATCTGTTCCACCTATGTTCCACCTATGTTCCATCCAGGGACCGTTGGACAGTTTGACACTGTGCAATCAATGTTATCTTGACAAATTCACAAGAATTTAGTTAATGTTCACATTTTTTTTTTGGCATTTTTCCACAACATTTTGATAACAACAAGTTCCAAAGAGCCAATTGGCTCAATTCGACTCTCGCCGTCTCGAGGTCGGGGTGTGGAGGAGCCGAGCTTCACGAAGCCACAACCAAAGGTCACTCCTCGGAGTCGTCGGAGTCGGATTTCGTGTCAGAAATGCTCTATATATATATATTATATGATATATCTATAGAATTTCTATAGATAGTTAAGTAGATACTTAAGTAGATACTAAAGACATCTCAAGACTGACTAAGACTAACTTAAGAGATCTTAAGATACCATTGATACGACACATTGTATTTGATTGAATTGTCCAGAATCAGAATATGTCCATAGCCGTTGCAGCATAGGTGCAGTTTTCTGTGAATCGGAACATAAGTTTATTGCGCATGTGTTCTTGGACCTATTTGGACCTCATAGATATTGGGATGGAATCGTCACTGCTTCGATTTCAGGCAATGCCTGCCTTCGTCCAACCCGTGCCAAAGTAGGAATCTCGGAGCCATATTTCACCGGTCACTTTCTAGTGGAAAAGCGTTCGGCATTCAAACACATGTTGCGCATGTTGACAGCATGTTTGGAAAGAAAATAAAACACTATAAAACACCTGATTTCAGCATTTCAGCATGCCTTTCAGTTTCTATGTGCAGGTCCAAAGCTCAACCAGCCAAGCAGGTGGGGCCGTGTGGGACGGTGTCGTGTGACGTCGTGTGACATGGCAGAAATGCGTAATTTTGTCATTTTGTCATTTTGAAGCTGAAGGTTTTGTAGATTTCTGTACACTTTGGCACTTTGGTTCATATTTTTGCTCTAGTGAGGTGCTGATAAAATGTATATTTTTCTACAAACATCACTGGGGGGTTCATGAGAAAACAATTCTGCTGGTCAGAGATTCAACGAGATTCTGTTGAGGACGAGGCCGAAACAGAAGAGGTTCACGAGGCGCTTCGCGAGTTGAGCTATGTTGAGCTATGAACATGTTCCAAAGTGTTTGAAATATTTTGAACATTATTATGATTGATATTTTGACTTTTTTGATACAATTAAAGAATATTAAAGACGTAGTGAGCGTCTCCTGTCTCTCCAGGAAGGTATGGGCCATGACTGGCAAGCTTTTGAGGCACGCCACTGCGCCACTGCAGCGTACTGCGCCGTAGATCGATCGAATCGTTGTGGATATCTCGCAGGAACTGCAGATGGAACCGCTGGAGGAAGGCGAAGAAGGAGAATCCGAGGCGGCGAAATCCACATCCGAAACGGCATCCGAAACGGCATCCGAAACGGTATCCGAAACGGTATCCGAAACGGTTTCCGGTTCAGCATTTCCGTTGTTCCTTGACCGCCAAGTTGAGGACAGACTGTCGGACAAGGATTTCTGGAGTTTAGATTCTGACTGTCACACCTTGGTCCCTCTATCGCTTTCCTGCAATGAGATCTACGGCGACCGCCATTTTAGGGGACAATGATGTTTGACGTCTTTTTGCAAAGTTGGACAAATCACAACAAATCTATCATTAGCGAAACTTGCCTGTTTAAAAGTGTGAGCGAGTGCACTTCTTCATGCAGTTCTCGACTTGGCACTCACACCGGGTTTCTCCAGGTCGATGAAGAATGGCAGGCACTGTGCTCGACCTTGCTGTTTTTTTTTGAATTTTCTATTCTTTTGTTCACAAAGTTATTCTACCAGCGATCAGTACCCATCACTACCTATCAGATCCTATCAGTGCCTATCAGTATACCTACAACATACCTATATCAGTATACCTAGCAGTATACCTGTCAGTCTTTTAGCGTTGCGAAAGCAGGTTCTATGGGGTGATGTTTGCTCAGGAGGATCTTCCAGAGATGGAAGGCGAGCTGCGATTGGAAGAAGAAGAGTGGGAGGAGACTTTTGTTTCCCAAGAGCACTTTGAGGAGGACGACATTGGCATGGAAAAGATTTGGCAGGTGCGAAAAAATGCGAAAAGTTACGTGGTTTTCAGATTCAGAAACCTTTCAACTGTCGGAGTTTGCTGCATATCAAACATGATCAAACATGATCTATCATTACTTTGTCATTACTTTGTATCTCTTTGTATCCGATACACTCCGAGACACGTTGGATGCCATGAAAGCCATGAAAGCCTCGGACAGCCTGTCAGATCTGTCAGATCTGTCAGGGAGTTCTGTCGAAGCCACAGTGGCAATCGTGGCACTCCAAGTCCACGGAGCACACGGAGTACACGGAGTACACGGAGCAACAGGAGTTCCCGGATTTCAACGAGGCGGATGGGCGATGGCAAGCGATGGCCATGGGAATTGGCCGAATATTGGCCGAATTGGCCAGGCGGTCATATCAGTGTCTCCATTTCGACATATGACTATATGACTCTTATGACTCCGTGAATTTCCAACGAAGTTGCCAATGATTTTGTACAAAGGCACTTCAAAGGCGAAGACATTCGAAGACATTCGACGTAGTATTCGAAGTAGTATTCGAAGTGTCCACTGAATTCATGAATGGCCCAAATTGTATCCAGTTGTGTGAATGGCCTTTGTTTTACGATGTTTCTTAAATTTTCATGACTTGGAGGAACAGGCTGATGAGCACGAGGAGATTAAAGAAGAGGACCTCAGCGATCAAAATCCAACATCCGAGGGGTTTTCAAACACCAACCCGGAAACTCCATGGAAACTCCATGGAAACTCCATGGAAAACCCAGGATGATACAGGATGATACTCCAGGAAAGGTCATGGGGTAAAGATGAGCAAACTTTTTGCATCAGGACAACGGAGACGAGTTCGAAGAGGCTGTGCTCCAAAAATATGGCGAAAAACGCCAGAACTGCCGTGATCTGCCGTGTATACGAGTAACATAGGAGTAACATAGGAGTAACTATATGAATCTCTATATATATAATACATTATGATACCATACTAAAAATATGTAATCACATGTTTGAGCAGTTTTTTATATTTACAATTAATATTCTCCAATTTTCTCGACTATAAACCACACAGGATGGATAGCTAAACCATAGCCTGAATTTCTTTGAAATGCCACATGCATTACACCATGTCATCACATCAATTTACATTTGCAGTATGCTTGTTTGGTCTCGTCGATTTCCCCAAATTCACAACTTTTGGCAACCCTTCGAAATATATGTGTTACCCAATACATATAGCTATTACAGAATAATTTGCAATACATATCGATACATACATGATCATATTATATAGCTATTAGGCTATTAGTACATTTGTTCATGTATATTCTCATCTTATTAACATATATATATAATATAATATAATGTAATATAATGTAATATAATATAATATAATGTAATATAATGTAATACAATGTAATATAATATAATATCATATAATGTAATGTGATATAATGTAATACAATGTAATATAATATAATATAATGTAATATAATGTAATATAATGTAATATAATGTAATATAATGTAATATAATGTAATATAATATAATATAATTTAATATAATATAATGATATATGTTTATATGTATATGTGTTTATGATGTTTATGATGTTGATGTTTCTGGACCGTTGCAGGTCATGGTGGAAGAGGAGATCTTGGAGGCCCCGGTGACACCTCCAAAGTCCGCGCCCACCACGCCGCCCAAGCGCCCGGCAGCGCCGCCGTCGCCGCCGTCGCTGCCGTCGCCGGTGCCGAAGTCGCTGCTACGGCCGCCCCCCGTGGTGGTGCGACCGCCACCGAAGAACAATGCGGCAGCTGCGGCAGGCCATCCATGATGCCGTGATCCATGAAATCTCCATGAAATCTCCATGAAATCTCCATGAAATCTCCATGAAATGCGAAAGATTTTCTAATTTCTGGAAGTTTTTGAGTGAAATGTGTGATTTCATGAGATTTCACGAGATTTTGGAAGGATGAAATAGGAGTGAAACGGGATAGACTCGACAACGAAACGATATCAAACCGATATTCCAAAATCAATTACAAGAAACGTGGGATTCCAAGAATACGATGAGCAAAAACTACAAAAACAACTTGTCAACCTTAATTAAGCCTTAATTTCTAAAGGGTTGTTCTTGGAGATTGGGCTTGATTCGGCTTGATAGGGACAACTTGAGGGCAGTTGATGCAGTTGTTGTCCAGCTATCTCCAGCGTCAGGTGCTCCCAGTAACTCAGGCATTCTGGGAGTGGCGCCCTCCGGCTATGTGATTCCCAAAATTCGCCCAGCCGCGGTGCGGCCCGATCAACGTGGCTCGGTGCAATAAAAATTCAAAAAGATGCTCCGTTCCTAAAATATCCATAAATAACATATATATATATATAATATTATATATATAAACATAGATTGGTTGGATATCCAATTATTCAATAGATATCCATTTGATATATTGATATATAATGATATATCATGAGATATCCAATATCTCATATATATCATCAAATATCATCCGTAATATCCAACCAATTCTTGGATTCCATGTTGAACTCAGAGATGATCGTGATGCTTGTGCTATTGGAACGGATTTTGTTTTGACCCAAACCATGACCTCAGGGACCCATCGACAACTCTAGCCCAAACTCAATAGCAACAATGAGTGTTCTTTCCAGATCTCACCGTTTCCACATAGTTTTCCATAGAGTTTTCCTTTCCTCATGCTTTTCCTTATGGTTTTCCCAGCCCTCTGAGAAGCACTGAGGTCAGTCTTGGCCACCCCCTCCGCCGAGGCCCATGGCCGTGGCATCCTCGGTTCAGACTGGGCAAACTGGGCATCCTCGGTTCAACAAATTCGCAGTTTCAAGGTCTCTGGGCAATGAGGTGCAATGAGGTGCGATGGAAAAAAACATGGAAAATGATGGAAAATGATGGAAAATGATGAAAAGTTGGAGATTTGTACTGTTTCGTATTGTATTGCTTTGAGCTTTTCTGTGCTCTGTACTTTTCTTTGTGGGCTCTATGACATCTCAAATCTCGAGATTTGAATTGCGGGCCATGCCAGGTGAGAACTCTGGTTTCGCCTCCCGGCGACATTGAATCCGCTGAAACAGAGTTGAAATCACGAAAAACGTTGGACAAGAGTTGAAAAAAAAGGCCACAGATGGTGCAAAGAGGAAGGTGCTCAAGCACTGATAAGCACTGAACATTTCAAGCACTGAAAGTTCGCTCTCAATGCTTTTCAATGATTTATGGAATCATTTCCCCAGCCAAAACCGGAGTGAACAAAAATCCACAGGGCTGTCCCAAATGGAATTCGTGCAATTCACACTTGTCCCAATCGGTCCTCCCTCTGTGTAATGAAAAGAAACAACTCAAAGCAGAAGAAACGCCATTAATATTCAGTTTCTTCTCCAAAAAAAGATATGAGGTCTATTGACAAGTCATATAATTCATTGATCTTTGAATTTGAAGGGCAGCCTCTTGTTGCTCAAACCACTCTTGATGCGCGCTTACACATCTTACAATCTCATTACAGCGGCACCTCTAGAGACTTGTAGTGTCACTCAGCTTTTGCCTTCAGTTGCGATGAACTCAGAAAGCTTTGAGGCAAACTCAAATTGAGAGATGAGTATGATATGAGTTTGGAAGATGAGTATGATATGAACTGAAGCGATGGTGGTTTGATTCCACCGATTCCACCGATTCCATCATGGCTCCATGGTCGATCATGGGCATTGGCGCCTTGCTTGGAATGTCAGCAGCTCAGGGCGGAACGGCGGAACGGCGGAACGGCGGGCACGGCGAAGCTGTCCCGAAGCCATCCCTTGCCCTCAACGGGTTAGCCATGGATGGTACCATGAGCAGAACGGCAGTTTTTTTTTGTGCATTTTGATGCAGTTTGCCCAGATCTTTTGATATTTTTTTGATCTCAAATCATGCACGGCAGGTGTTCCAAGTGTTGTTCCTAGGTTAGCGGTGGATGCAGTTTTCGATTTTGGTGATCCCAATGCGGCTGAAGCCTCAGTGCACAGACAATTTCAGCGGTTGCAATAGATATCCTCTGGTAATTTAACATAGCTATTGAAAATGACCATTTATAGTGAGTTTTCCCATTAAACATGGTGATTTCCATAGTTATGTTAGTTTACCAGAGGGTATCCAACATGAATTCGACATTTTGAGGCAAAGTCCTATTACTGCACCTTGCTGCACAGAGCCCTAGTTTGGATGAAAACTTCAGCTTCACTTTTCTCAAGTCCTGGCTATGGTCAAACTCGTTGTATACCCGTCGTTGATGACTAAATTTGACTTACACTATGGTACCCCCAATTGACATTTTTTGAACCTTACGGATTTTTGACAGAGGTAGACAGCAAAGCACAAAGCAAACATGGTCTACAGTGCACATTCTGTATTCATCTATATTCATCGTTCATCTATATAATTCTATATATTCATCTATATATCAGGATTTCTTCTTGGCTCTAGGCCGACCCTTTGGAGCTTCCCCTTCGTTCTGCGAGTGGCGAAGCTTGACGTGGAAATGCCAGTAGTTATCTCCCATTCCATCCATTCGTTGACTTTCTTGCAGCATTTTTAGCTTTACTTGCAACTTAACATAGAGATCATAGAGAATGCCAATGGTATTTGGTATCTTTGATTATCTTTGGTATTTGTTCAAGTTAAGACATGTTGATACAGTTGAAGAAGTTGAGTGATTTGAACATTTGAACATCAGCTGGCACAGCACGTCCTGTCACCGTCGCAGGATTCCCGTGGTCTTCTCCGGTCTTTGCGTCGTGGCCAACCTGCAGCGGGGCCCAGTCAGCAGATCCACAGATGGATAGATCGACAGATCCGGCGCCATCAGGATCCATAGCGGCAGCGGATCGATCTTCCACCTGGGCACCTGTGTGGTGATATCCTTATTATCCCTGCAGTTATCCTTGGATCTTTGGACAGATGTGAGAATTGCGAGACAGTATGATGATGATATTTGAAGATATTTGACATGTCGCCAGCATCGTCGACAGTAACTCGTTTCCCGAGGTGTTGCTGATAGGTGGCTTACCCTGTTTTGCCCTTTCAATCGATGCGGCACCTTCGGAAAGCAAATGGCGTGTCCTGTTGTTGGCCACACGGCCATGACGAAAAAATCATGACATGCTAAGAGTTGAAGGGTGGCAGGCCTCACAGGCCATTTGGAGAGTCACACCCTTTCCCTCGACTTCAAAATCAAACATCAAATAACCCAATTGGATCCATTTGGATCCAGTTGGGTTGATATTTCAAGAGGTCCAATATAGATCAATATAGATCAATATATTCAATATAGTATAATAGATATGTATAGATGATGGAATGATTGATGGATGTCTGGTGTTTTCACCAAGGGTAGTTGTTGTTACATATTTTCACCCCATTTTGCCATGGACACACGGGACACAACGAGTGGTTTCAGCTGCGAGGTTTGGAAGATGTGCTACAGCGATCTGCTGCCAGAACTGGCAATGTCAACGCTTCGCGGAGCTCACGGGGTGGACAGCCCGAAGATTTCGGAGATGTTCGGATCAAACTCGAAGCCAAATTTCAAACTCCGAAACTGCAGAAATCATGCGACATATATATATGGAACCTGTATGAACCTGGAGGCATTTTGGCAACAGCATGCAACAGCTCATTGGGATCATTGGGATCATTGGGTCATATGGAGCATTCGACGACAACTTTGAGGTAATGGCTGTGATCTTCGTGGTTAGTATACTTCTGGAATCCGCTCTGACCTTAGATGTGTGGAGATCCTCAAGCAGAAGACCTTAGATTAGATGTATTTCGATGTGTAGTATTTGAACATGTTTGAAGATTGAACATGTTTCGGTACTGAAACCAAGGCCACTGCCATGAAAGTCATTAAAGATCATATGAGCCACCGCAAAAACCCCGGCAATACTAAATATGTATTGGACGGACATTGGTTTATGGAAATTGATGGAAATTGTTAAAACACACAGTAAGCGATGGGACCTTCCCAAATTAGCGATACCCCTTTTCAAGGTTATGTCATTGTATTTCTCTAATATCCACATCAGCGATACCCAAATTGGACGTTGATTTCTGTGAATTATATATATAT
>Ga0126342_10011291_pt1 | contig 15963 bp, 20 predicted proteins | sample Cyp1metagenome_FD_92528 | JGI IMG/M metagenome (GOLD analysis project Ga0126342, IMG submission 92528) | Coral microbial communities from Lord Howe Island, Old Settlement Bay, Australia - Cyphastrea 1 metagenome | ecosystem: Host-associated > Invertebrates > Cnidaria > Coral ... | reverse complement strand
TGGAGCATCAGATCTTCAGTTTTGGGAAGATGATTTTGCGTGACAGGTGCAGCACTTCGTATGACCTGGCATCACTTTTTCGTGGCAGGCGCAGTACTTTAGACAGGTGGAGTGGAAAAATCGGAAAACTAATTGGTACGAGTCCATCAGCTCTGCACTCAACTTTCCATTTTTGAAGGAAGTCTCGTAGAATTGTTTCGTTTTTGATGTTGTCAACTTCGAAATTTGAGGAAGTCTCACAGACTTGTTTCGTTTTTGATGTTGTCAAGTTTAAAATTTGAGGCGGTCTCGCAGAATTGTTTCGTTTTTGATGTTGTCAAGTTTAAAAATTGAGGAAGTCTCGCAGAATAGCTTCGTTTTCAAACTTGCAGATAGATAGACAGATAGATAAACAGAACGACAAATAGATAAACAGATATATAGATAGACATATAGCATTGCAACCACTCCAAAAAGCACAACTCCAACCACCTTTCGGTCCATCCGGGTCCATCAGTGGATTGCTCTGCCATCCATGCATCACAACAACTCACCTCTCCTATAGTGTCCTATCTTTGAAACTTCCACCATAGCCTTGTGCGGCGCTACTGGTAATAGGGACAATTGCGACAAACACATGGATGAAACCCTATCTTTTGACAAACCCAAATCTGCCATTTACAGTAGTGAAAAGAAACAATAGTTTTGATAATCCTTTTAATGTGTTTTGATTGGTATTCATGTAGGAAATTTAAGAAGGACACTCTCTTTGATGTTCAACAGGAACAACTGAAAAAAATCTTTCTGCTGAGGCCGGAGCTTTGCTTCTTTCCTCATCCTCTTCGCTTCTTGAGGTTCAGCGCGAAGTCTTTTTTCACATGGTTTGGGAATGGGCGGAATGGGTCACGCCCTTGTTTTCAGGGATTGTTGGGGATTTAAATATATTATTGCGATTATATATTGGATAAGGAGGGGATATCTACGAAATAATACAACAAAACAATGGGATCTCAATGGGAGATCAAGACGCAGGATGAGAACAACATCTAAATGTGCTCCAAAGGGTGAGATTCCGCGTCAGGAGATCGGCAAGAAGGTGCAGGAAGAAGTTGAGACTGAAAACCGCAGCAGGGGGCGAAAGGCCAGGAAACAAGGAACCAACTACTGTTGATAGAAACTCCAAAAACTCATGTCCTACAGCACAACCTGGGATATGCCGCGAAAATTGAACCCTAGCTCATTGATGTTGGCCATGTCTTGCATTTCACAACTTTAAGTTTCTGGCACACCCAGGTTCCACCCATGGAAACCTTGGGGGTTTTTGGGAGCCTTTTTTACTGCCCGTCTCAGGCAAAGACGGTGAGTTCAGGCTTCCGACAATCGCTGGAGGAGTTGATGCAAACAGCCGGCTGCCCCCAGGTTTCATGGATGTCAGGACAGATGCTGTGGCATCGGGAAAGCCAACGTATGGAAGACTTCCGCTTTTGCTGTTTTTAGTTCACAGTAGCAACTCAAAAGATGGCAATGTTCCCCCTACAACCTTTTGTGGTTGTAATGTTTACCCCTTTCTAGATGGTTTTGGGATGTTTTGGGTGGAATTTCCAGATGATTTTGTTTGGATCTTCTTGGTAAGGTCAATTCTGCAGAGCCGCACTTCATTCGGTGCCTGAAGCCCAACGCAGCCAAGGAGCAATGGTGCAGCCATTGACCAAATGCCATAAACAACTACCATGACTGGGGATGGTAAACATACCACCCATAAACATGGATACACATGATGATTTTGGGGATGGTTGATTATTGGGTTTACCACATCAAGCAAGACTATGTATATCTGTCCCCAGCCGCAGGTAGGATGTATGCGTTCAATGATCTGTAAGTCAGCACGAGTCAACGGCGGTTCATGGCTTTCGTAGGAACCAAACAACTTCGACTCCAAGTACCTTGGCTGAGTCGTTCCACGCATCCAGAAATGGCGAAGGGAACATCTACAAGAACCCCCATAGATTTGGGGATTTTTCGAAGCCATCAGTTTCCCACTGAGGGTTTTTGATGGTTTTTGGCCAAGGTATACCTACGAGCAGATGCTGTACAGTGGCATCTTTGAGGCTGTTAGAATCAGGCAGTCCGGCTTCCCCATGCGCTTGCTTCACGTGGGGCTCCCCATGCACCGATGATCAAACTGTGAGACGTACCTCAAAATGAGGGATTTATCAAGAACTAAAGACCATTTTGAGGGAACTAATGGCAATTTTACATTGGGGAAAGCGATGTTGTTTTTCCGCATCTGCTGATGCCACTGCTTCAATTCGACTCCTGAGGCAGAGTTTCTGGAGCGCTATGGCAGATTGATGCCCAAGGAGCAGTGGCCACAACTGGTGGGGCCTAGGCAGATTGCCATGCTTCATTATGCTTCAGCTGCTTCTATTCTCATTCGCCACTTTGGTTTGCCTGAAAATCGGGTAGCCTCAAATTTGATAGTTGATCATTACCAATTTCCCTGGGTTTTCATAGCAATTTGGGGGTGATTTTCCCATCAGACACACCCAATTGCCAGGCAAGTGAGTCCGCCCGAGAAGGTGGAGCTGTTGGTGTCCGCAGGGATCCCAAGTTGATGTCATGTCCAGTTGCTGAGCCTTGATCTTGGCACGTCTTTAGTGATTTCATGATATGAACTTATATATATAGATAGATAGATATGTATGTGTATATATATATATGTACATACATACATACATGCATACATACATGCATGCATGCATACATGCATGCATACATGCATGCATTGCATTGCACTGCACTGCATTGCATTGCATTACATTACATTACACCACATTACATTACACTACATTACATTACATTACATTACATTACATATATGTATACATATATACATACATACATGCATGCATGCATGCATGCATGCATTGCACTGCATTGCATTGCATTACATTACATTACATTACATTACACCACATTACATTACATTACATTACATTACATTACATTACATTACATATATGTATACATATATACATACATACATGCATGCATGCATGCATGCATACGTACGTATGTACGTACGTACATATGCATATATATATATACATATGTATATATATATATACATACATATGTTCATATGAACTCAGGAATTCTAGTCATGGCTTATCAGATGTTATCAGCCACAAGATGGGGGCCCGTTCAATTTTGGACCTGCCATGAAACTGGGAGTCGGAAAACATATCTGGAAAGCAGTGGTTAGGCTCTCCGTGAGCAGCTCACGACCAGCGACTTGCCAGACAAGGGCCTAGTGCTGGGAAAGACCAAGGCGGGGACCTCTACCGTTGTGAGCCACTGGTGGCTGGTTTCTTTCGTGGCTCCTCACATCATTTTAAAATGAATCTTACATGTTGGGTCCGGTCAGAATTGTGGACCTGCAGTTTTGAAGCCTTCCATGCTTTGTACCCCAAGTTGGAGCCTTGCCCACGAGGTCTTGGGCAAGGCACTGACCATGAGCCTTTTGGAAGAGATCCGCCACAAGACTCTCTTGGCGCAGAAGCAGGACAGCTTTGAGTCTGGGTCAACTGGGTCAAGAACCAAGCCACTGGAAACCAGGGATTTTAGGTCAGGTGTTGCAGTGAAAGCTCCTTTTTGGGTCCCAAGTTTGGCACCCAAATCCTTTCCCCTAACAAGCTAGCCCTCAAGTTGTGGTGAAGGGACTGCTAAGTTAGGATCACAACGCCTTGGCTCTGAGCATTGACGGAAGCCACCAGAGGAGTTGGACAGTCTGCTCGCTGTGTTCTGCAGGAGCAGGAAGCCGCAGTAGAAGAGCTCGAGAGGCTGGCCTGGTGAGTTTCAGACTTGCACAACATCATCACATTCATCCCGCAACATGGAAAGGCAATCCCAATCTGCTATGTCAAATGGGTGTGTCTGAAAATGGGGTATACATGGGTATACCGGTATACCCCAAATGACAATTTTAATGTTTTTGATGGGAACATGCTTATTAATCATTGGATTTTGCGATATCCTGTTTCCAAACAAAACCCAAATGATATCACCATCCCAAGCCACAGCCGTTCCAGGGCCATCAAGGGTCGCAACCCCGAAGCCTTGCTGGCTGCTTTGGTAGAAGGCCGAGCCGGGTTTGTACATGGGGGATTTACCTTCAATACATACGGCAGTGTTGCGAGAATATGATAGAATATGTAGTTAAGTAGTTGTATAGTTACAGTATACATATATATATATATATATATGTGGTTATATGATGTTGCATGATTATATGATGGTTACATACTTATTCAACTATATATATTATATATATAATGGGATGTACAAGCTGGTTGGGTGTGTCTGGGGTACTCTCCCCAGATGGCAATTGAGGAAACAATTCTAGGCGGATTTGGGGCCGCATAGCACAAACCCAGTTGTCAAGGCAACGGCTGGGTCCTGGAAGCAAAGATGTGACAAGAGATTGATGATATTTGTCATAATGATTATATTGATGAGAGGGTTTGTTTAAGGGAAACACAAACCAGAAACCATTTTGCTGACATTTGTTTTTTTCAAACATGAGGCCAATCCAAACACAGGTTGGATTCGGTGTTTTTTTAAACTTCAATCCTATTCTCACCCAGGTTGTCATCTCCGTGTGATGAGGTGAGTTTTTCCAGTTGGACCGCGCGTTGTTGGACGAAGGCAGAAAAGCACTGGATCCTCGGTTTCATTGTGATACCATCAGACATTCTGAAGTGACATGTCCACGTCAATGCCCAGAGAACATCACTAGAACAGGCGGATAACATGAAGATATGGAAGATAGGCAGAAACATCAACCTGAACGTTGCTTTCACTTGTCGAACTATCCGAGGAACACGAGGCGTGATGGCGTCGGTCTGTGCAATGAAATTGCCACCAGGGCACAAACTGGGTGTGGTTTCGCCCTGAATTCATTCCATTGGAATATGGGAATTTGGGGGTAGCCTATTTTCAGAGAGACCCTCTATTTTCCATCTTTTGAGTCTGCAGGAGAAGCGAATGGAAATCATGAAAGGCTTGCATGAAGCCATCAATCTGCGGGAAGTCCCACGTTGAGACCTCACCATGGGTGTGTGGCTGTTGGATATCGAAAGGCTCCAACAAGGTGGAAATTTTCCCAAAAACCTAGTGCTTGAACGCGCAATGAGTCAATGAGGTCTGAGACAAGCAATCAAAGAGGCAGAAGACTTTGGTCTGGACCATGCAGATGATCTTGCAGTACTTGAGGCGGCGCTTCATGTTTTTCGCTTTTTCCCAGCTTTCTGGGCAGAGGAGATGTCCTTGGGGCTTGGCTACCCTACCCCGCCAGGAAGCTGTGACAACCATGCAGAAAGAGCTGTGGCCGCAAGCGCGGGCCGGCTTGACACAGGCACTCCCTGAAATTAAATGACGCCACGATTTTTCTGCTGGAACATGCCATGCGTAGTTTTTTTTTCCCGATATTTTTAATTCGCAGTGTTGCCAGCATGCTTGAGCAGTTGTTGCCTTGTCACTGCAGAGGTTTTTCGAGAAATCCCCAGGTCTTGGGAAATGTAACAGCTGCGGTTCAACCCAAGATTTGTCCAGCAAACGCATGGCTGAGCCTAGGCAGTTGCGTGTCGGGAAATCAAAAAGCTACAAGATGCTTTGGCAGAGGCAGAACTTGTTGGTTTGGGGCTGAGCTTGAAACGAAAAAAACCAGAAACTGGATCGATTTAGCCAGCACAAATCGTGATTTTTCACCAGTAGAACTGTTTTTTTGCACCAAGCTGCAACGTTGAACACCAGCTTGCATTAGTGGGATGTTGTCTGCAGTAGTTTCTTCTGGATTTAGATTTGAAGCCAATAACGGGAGTGTTTGTCCAAATCGGAGGTAAACCCTGGACTGGACCTTGCAGCAGCTGTGACAGGAACCGAGGATATCAGAGGGTTGTGTCCATGTGGTAAACGCAATTTTTAGTCATCCCCATTTTGTCAGTGAAATCAGTGAAATCGGTGGTTTTCTGAGGCGTCCCCCCACAGACCCCACACATCTCACCTCAGGTCTTCCCACAGAGGAGATGAAACCTGCAAGGCACCTCTCGCGTTGTGTGCTTCAAGAAGGGACGTGAAAAATGGTGGATCAAAATTTGAATCCTGGGCAGAACGCAGAAAAATGGGAACCCATGACTTGAACCATCTTTATTAGGATCTCAAGTCATTTTTACCAAAGCCATGCAGATCGCAGGCAGATTCTCCAGGAGGAGGAAAGAAAGGTTGCAGCCATGGAGGGGCTGAAGGAACCACTACGACTCCGGGCTCCTCGACTGAGAGATGACCATTGCCGACCTGCCGTGAATGGTGGTTCAAAATGAATGGATCCACGCCCCTTTCCACTGCATCAGGTTTTCTAGCAATGTGTGTTTCTAAAAAGCGAAAGTGATGACCGAAATCAAAAAAGGATGCAACCAGGAAACATGTTATATATATATATAATCATATATATATATATATTATTATATATATATATATTATACTGATAGAACAACAATATAACCACATTTTATAAGTCCAATAGATTTTTTTCGGAGTCAGGCCGAAGCTTGCCGCTCTTTTTGGCGATTCCCTTTTCCGTGGGTCCAAGGACATCGCTGCCATGCAAGCGGCCATTGCGGAAGGTGAAGCCGCAGGTCTCTCGGCAGGTGATTTGGAAGGCATCAAGTGCCTCGGCAGAGAATGGCAATCGGATGAGATGTCCATGGGGCTTGGGAAGAAAAGATAGGTGACCTGGGATATAACATGTTATAACAATTTGGGTTAGATATACAATGATAATATATATATATATATACACATTGTTTCTCATCATATCATAACCAGACGATATGGGTATATGATCTTGTATAATGGGATACTTTAATGGGATAGAATATAACTATGTTGTATTTGTGGTTTTCCTCAAACTTGATTACTGAATAGTGAATTCAGTATTAGATATGGCATTTGATTTGGGCATGTCATGTCTGAAAGATGGAGGGGAGTCCATGCTCGCCTCAATTGTGGAAGACACGAAGGTACGAACACTCAAGAAAAGTGTATTTGACAAAAACAATTTTGTGATTTTCATTTGAAATGGGAAATATACCCTGAGATGGCTGTTGGGTATGGCTGCAAAACCTTGGGGTGATTTCTGAGCAGGACATTCACTGGGACGGGGAGATAGCAAGGACGGCGCTTGCAGAAGAACAGCGCAAAGCAACTGCTCATAACTTGGTCAAGATTTCAGGCCCAGATTTTGGTGCACCAAACTAGTATGAACTACACTCTGGTAAACTAACATAACCATGGAAAATCACCATTTTTCATAGGTAAATCAACTATAGATGGCCATTTTCAATAGCTATGTTAGTTTACCAGAGGGTATTCATTTTTATTTGGGTACCCAAATGGTACCCTATTCATTGCCACAGATGTTCCTCCAATGTTGGGTGTTTATCCTCATGAATCCCATCGACTGGACCGGGCTTATGAGGGGGTATTGAAATGATCAGAGGCACCGCTTTGCAGAGCGCAGTGAAGTCCAGAAAGGCCAGGGTGATCGTATGTGACTCATTGCCTTGGCTCAAGGGTGTCAAAATTGCAAGAAATCTCGTGCAAGTGTGAACCCAAGTGCCCAAAAAGGGTTAGCGGTCTAGTAAGCCCCAAAAAGATAGGATCAGTAGTTTACCACTATTTTCCAGTAGTCAGATTTTAATTTGCTATCTTTTTGGGGCTTGCGTGGTTTTCGCAGGTGCCAGAGTTGCAGGCGGCCTTGGAGGACCTCACCTTGGATGGTCAGGATAAGCCCATCCAATAATGGCTTAGTAGTTTGCTAGGGAGAAGTATCTCCAAATAGCCTAGCTCATCTTAGTGAATTATTCTAAATAGATCCGTTTTTTTTTGGATGGAACATGTCCATCATGGTCTTCAAAACGACTCAACATCTGCAGGAAGGGGAAGCCTGCCAATTGGAAGGCTCCGAGCTCTATGAGGTCAGGATGGCCCAGACGACGGCCCAGTGTTTTTTTGTCATCCCATCTGGGTCAGACCCCACGGCGATTTTTCGAAAAATCTTGAGATTTGACAGTTGAGTATTGCCTGTGAGATATGGTATCATTTTTGGATTACTTTTTCATACTTTTTCTAGTTGATCTTTGTCGGTGTTCCCCCAGTCGGAATGCTTCACCCTATCCCCGCTGGTTGTTTTTTTTCCATCCCAAGTGTCCTTGGATCCCACTAAAATCCCATTAAGTCCGCGCTAAAAACATCCATAGAAAATAGAAAATCCTCATGATTTATCCCCAACAGATCCCACTAGATCCCATGAAAATCCTCAGTAAATCCCATGAAATTTACGAAATGCCAGAAAATCACCAGGCAAAACGCATCCTGGCAGACGAGCAGTCCAAGATGCAAGCGAGGAGTGCGGTCGAGAAGGCCGCGGCACTGCAAGTCTGGCTGATATGGTGAGTTGTAATTTGTAATCAATGGGCAAAATGGTAACTTATGGGAATTTATGGTAACTTGAGGCACTGCAGTGGTAATTTGTGATCGCAATTTGCAGTCAATGGCTGTTTCTTGCTGAAATTTGGGGTTATAGGATGGGGTAGATGACAATTTTGCGTTAGTTGGGGACGATCATATCTCTTTTCATATTCTCATTATATCACAAAGGTTGTCCCCGTCATTGCCTAAGAGATTTTCTATCCAAAAGCCTTTGATCATGATCATTATATACCATTATTTATCATATCTATTCCATGATATCTGCATGATTGGTTCTTACAATACTGACTGCTTATTGGTAAGCGATGTATGTAGGATTGTATATATATAATTATATATATATATCTATTACTTAGACATACCTATGGATGATCATGTCTAAGCGATACAGTGGATGCTTACGAAATCCCAGTTGGTAACCATTGGTCACGTGGTCAAGTCATTCAACACATGGCTTATTTTATGGGATTAATGGGATAACATCTATCTCTCTATCTATCTATCTATCTATCTCTCTGTCTGTCCGTCCGTCCGTCCGTCCGTCCGTCCGTCCGTCCGTCTGTCTGTCTGTCTGTCTATCTCTATTTGTCCAGCTATCTATCTATCTATCTAATCTAATCTAATCTAAATCTAAATCTAAACCTAAATCTAAATCTAAATCTAAATTAATCTAATCTAATCTAATCTATCTATCAAGCAACCTATCTATCTACCTATCTATCTATATTACTTAGACATACCTACAGGTAACTATACATATATACAGGTAACTATACATATATACTATATATATATAGATATATGCATATATATATATATGTATATATGCAATGTATATATGTATATATTCATGATATATCTATAAGATGTCTGGCCGTGACTCCCCATCCCCGAGGCCACCCAGAGCCGGGACGTGACCGAGCTCCGCGCCGCGCTGAAGCAGGGCCTGGCCTGGGGGCTGGAGGAGGCGGAGCTGCAAAGGGCCACCTGGCAGAGCCCAGTGGGCGGCAGAGCTGGGTGAACCCATGGTGATTTCATAGGAAAAGCCTATGGGATTTAAATGACTTACCGGAACTATATGAATTAACCTGATGTCTATGATTTGTGGTATGATCAATTTGATGTATATGACTTGAATTTGTACGCCCATGTCCATGATTTTATCAAATTTGCTTTATACATGTGATGTTTCTCCATGTGTTTTCAGTCTCTATGAAATCTGCTGAGAAAATGGTGGGAGTATCCAGCACTGCGTTGGATGGTTGGAACTCCAATTGATAGGGATTTGTATTTGGAAGACCATCTCAATTAGCACATGGTGACCACGGTTGGCATGTTTCCTCAGAGTATCCCACTTGAGAATTGGGTTGAGATCAGAGGTACTCACTACCTACTCTCAGATACGATCAGAATGTAAGTGATAGTGATACCATACGACTTGCCCGGTAGCATGGGCACCAGAAACCGACAAGGGCTCACACTTTCTCAAGCTGCAGGATCCCCAAGTCACATAGGGTACTCCAAAATTTCATGGTTTCTCATCATATTTCCCTGTTCAAAATGGTTATTTGATGGTATACCTGGCAGACAAACCCAATGTCATTTTGTTCTAGATCCCCTTTATTCTTCCTCTTGTTCCGCCCCTCCTGTGATGGCAACCCTGTCTCAAGCCATTATCTTCCCAATATATCATGGTTGATTAAACTGAATTACCCAAGCTTTTCTTGGTTGACTTCAACCCAGGCCCCCCCAAAAAACGAACGAGACTCCCCCCAAAAACCTCAACGACCAAGGCGCGGATGATCCTGAAACAGGCACTGCTATTCAGCGCAGCCAGGTTTTTCACCATGAACATGACATATTTGAGAAGAGGATGAAGTAGCAAAAATGTGGAAATATATATATATATTTATTATATATATATAGATATTGTAATTTTTCCTATTGTTTTCTTCTCTGATTTGTGTAAAGGGTCCCTGCTAGTGCAATATGCCCGAATCAAGATGTACAAAACATATATGTATGGGTTTGTCTGAAAGTATGATGCCCCTAAAATCCAATAATTTGTCATTATCATCAAAAAAACAAGTTCAAATGGCTATTTGGGGTGTACTGTATTTTTGGACCAGCCTTTTTTTGTGTTTGCAGTGTTTGCAGGATGTGTTTTCCCCATTCCATGATGGTTTTCCCACATAATTTCCTATAATTTCCACCATGTTGATGTTAGTTCGATGATGGTTTCCCAATTAGTTCGGTGATGTTTTTTCCCATATAGTTTCAAATTTTCCCATCATTTCCCATAGTTTTCGATTCATTTCCCACATTTTTCAGCATCCTTTTTTGGGCGCGACCATAGAAATTCAACGGCCATACGGCCTGCAGGAAGAGATCAAACTGGAAGCCTTGAGAGCCTTGGAGGATGCCTTGCGCAGCCGTGACATCGAGGACGCTGAAATCCAGGAAGTCAATGGGTTAATAATGGGTTAGTGATGGATTATACCACCTATAAAAATGTGCAACTGGGCAATTGGGGATGGTTTATGACATTATTTTACCACCATTAATAGTCGGTTAGTGACGGATTAATCATATTAATAGTGATTGATGATAGTCAACCCATTTACTATTCATCACTATCAATCCATTGATAATCCATGGGTTAGTGATGGATTAATAGTGATTGGCAATAGTCAATCATCCTTTGGTAGACATGGCTAGCTGGAAAATCCCCGAACTAACTAGAGGTTTATAGCTGGGAAAATCATTGAACTAGATGGGGAACATTTTTTTCAACCCTGATAGCTCATCTGAAGAGTTTGCGAACTGGAAGCCATGGCCCGTTTAGTTCGATGATTTACCGATATTGAATTATTAGACAAGGTTATCTCCAAAGCTATCTTGAATTACCAGAGGGTAGCCTTGAACAAAATACTCCAGAAACCAGGTCGGAACTGGAGTATGGTTGTAGTCTACTTGTGAAACAGCGAGACCATTGACACATAGTCCATGTCTTTGCAACATCCAACAGAATGCCCTCCGGAAATCAAACATCACAATGGGAAAGTCCCCGAAAAAAGTGGGCATTTACCCTCTGGTAATTTAACATAGCTATGGAAAATCACCATTTTTAATGGGAAAATCAACCATTTCTATGGCAATTTTCAATAGCAAACTGTTAGTTTACCGAAGGGTCAATGGGAACAGAAATGGTGGACATCCCATGTTCTGCTGGTTAGTCATCAGCCATTTTCTCGGCCACGGATTGGGAGATATACTGAGCCACACACACACACACACACACCCAAATGGGTCATATGGGTTCTATTTACAGACACAAACGCACACACACACACACTATATATATATATACACATTATATGTAACTTAGTGCCTACAGTATACGCAAATTCATGATATTTTTCTACACACATGCATCTCCCATAAACGTCCCCCCAGTTTTCAGGCGGCGCATGGATCCCAGGAGCTGCAGGCGGCAATCCGACAAGGCCAGAGCTCCAATTTGGACCCATCGCAACTGCGTCCTGCGCGGACTGCCCTGGAAGAGGACTGGGACTTTTGTTGAAGCTTTGGGCGCCTTTATCTGATCAATCATATGTATATATACATATACATATACATACATATATATATATATATATGCATATATATATATGCATATATATATATATGTATGTATAGATAGATGTATACACATGATGACATGAATAATCGCAGACACATATCTACACATAGCCATATACAATCATATACATATAAAATATAATTACACAAATAGATATAGGCTATTCTGGGTATTACGAATACAGGTGAGACGACTGAGTTGCCAGGAGCAAAAAAAGCTCGCGGCGAGATCCGGGCTCGAGAAGGCCATCAAGCGTCGGGACATCAACGCGCTGATGAGACTTGAGCCGATTTTCACATGGAAATCCCATGGAAATCCCTACGTCATTGAGGGTATTTTTGGATATTTTTGGGTGCTCCATGTTATTTCGGATCTGGTGAACAATCATGGTCATGATGGTCATGAATCCAAAAAAACATATAATATAAGATGATACCTGTGACAGTGATTTTGGGTGATCTTTTTTGTTCTTTTTTGGATTGATCACATACCATGAGGGTTATACTTATACATAGATGGTTTTAGTATCTGTTATCATTAAGTGATGATAGCAATCTATTGATCATGGTTACACAAAACCACGAGGTCTTGCTATGATATAGGGGTTACTACATACATCATAGCTAATTAAATATGGTTAATGGATATTAACCCCAGTGATATAGGGATACTACATACTTCATATTATATGGTAAATAGCTATTATTACAATGGTCTATTAAGTGGGAACCCCCGGGTTCACCAGACAGCTTTTGACCATCCAAGTTGTTGGTCAATCTGTTTATCATTGACAGTTTATGAAATGCCAGAAATGAAATGCCAATGATATTTTTAGATGTACATTTGAGTCATTTGAGCCATGTCATATCATTGATAAAGATTTGCGGACGGCTTTCGGATGTCCAGAGCTTTGGAGCAGCTTTTTTTGGTTTTGATTTGACCCATGCCGAGGAGAGCCTTGACAGAGGCAGAAAAAGCAGGCCTATCAACAGATGTCGATGAGGACTGGGCCAGCGTTTACTTGGAGGATCGTCCCACTGATCGGGTTCAAAAAGGTCACTGGGATTGGAAAACCTGTTTGTAAAATGGGATACCCAACCTGGTTATGACTAACACTTCGCCATGGTTTTTCGATGGCCCTAATCGAAATAGATGGTTTACCGTTCTTAAACATCCGGTGGATCTTTCCATGGCGAACTGTATCATCCAGCGGGATGATATTCTCCACCCGGAAAGTCACTGAGTAGCTTGGTTTCAACGTCCAAAAAAATGTTTGCCGATCAAAAATGGGCTTGTCTGAAAATTGGGAATCCCTACAACCTCATTTTGAGGCATGAAAGTCCGCCCTAAAATCATGAGCAAGGGGGTTTTCCCCACAATTCTCATGTATTTTCCGCTAGTTCCCATGGTTTTTCCATGGTTTTCACCCAACATTTACCATTTCTCATCTTGGCAGGAGATGCGCGTGGCAAAGGAGACCCTAGCCACCGAACAGGCCAAGGCTGCGTCAAAGGAGCAGTTGGCGAAAGCAATGAAAGACCTTTGCTACGCGACTCTGCTGTCGTCATTGCTCGGTTTTTTTGGCCACATGGGGATCAGCATGAAAAATTGGACCCTCAAAATATGGGAAAAAAATAACTTATAACTATGATAGAACGCAGATAAAGGTCTGGAATGTCGCTGGCAGAAATTATATATTCCTTTCGTTGGGCCCCTGCCCCGTGCCCCGTGCTGAGTGGTCTGTGCAAGATGGTTTACTGAGGATACCATTCCAGCTCTGCGCGAAGCAATTCAAGAAGCTGCAACTTGTCATGACGGGAGTGGTTCAACCAGTAAAACACATGGGGTTTCAGAGGCTATGAATGGGGAGAGTTTATGGGATAAGCTGACAATTGGGAGATATATCACCAACTGTACCTTTTCAACATGGGTGTGTTTGAAAATGGTGCATGAACCAGCGATTTGTAGCTATTTAATCGGAGAATGATGATTAAGCAGTGGATGGAATCGGGTACCCTACTTTCAGACAAATCCAAATTGTGGGCCGCACCATATGGACTCCCTACTGAAAAGGCCTTATCTTTGTTTTTTTAGGTGGCTTTCCCATTCAGGACCCCCTTTCATAGCTATCAACTAAATTATTCCCAATTACTGGAATTCAGTGTTTGATCGCCCTTTTTCCAACAACGGAAGACCCACCGTGGAACGCTCAGGAACTTCAAGGGCTGGATGCAGTCCTAGTCGACCCGGCCAAAGCGAAGCTGGAGACAACCGAGCGGCAGTTGGCTGCGAAGATTGAACTTCAAGATGCTTTAGCCACTCGCGGCTTGGCGCTGTGGATGCTGCTCCATGCTGCTCCTATCAATGCTATCATGCAACTTCTTGCCTGAAGATGCGGCCTTTGCATTGACGACCGTCTCACATTTATTCAAATTTGGGCTTGTCTGAAAATAGGGTACCCCACAATCTCATGGTTCACTAGCCACAACTTGCGGCAAAGATTCCCCCCGTGTTTGCAAGAAACAGCCATGGCATGTCCAAGGTGGTATTTCTGAGCTGGCTTCCGCCATTAGCAGTGCTGAAGCCGCAGGCCAGCCGAAGTGGGAAGGTGATGATAAACCACTAGATTCAGGGGTACCCTCTGGTAATTTAGCATAGCTATTGAAAATCACCATTTATAGTGGATTTTCCCATTGAAAATGGTGATTTTCCATAGTTTTTTGTATGTTTACCAGAGGGTAGTCTCTATTTCAGACCACTTTTGGCTCCCAGTGTAGCCATCAGGTCTTCATTCAGCGGATGAACACCTGGCAGAAGCCCGCAGAACACACGCGGATGAGAAGAGACGTGTTAAAGCCCAACAAGGTGCGGATGCTGCCAATAGGTCAAATATTACCCCTAGGGCAACCGCAAGTTTTGGGACTAGCATGAAAGTATATGGGAGTCTCCTATTTTAGACCAGAAAGAATTGAAAGAACCATGATGTGCCAGTGACTCTCAGGACTCTTCGATGCCGTGCAAAGCCGAAACATTGAGCAGTTGCACAAGGCATATCTTCAATGTGGAGCGTGAGACATCCCTTGAATTTGCCCTTGATAGGCTTCCAGTTCCCTTGATTTGTGGATCTACTGGTATAGTATAGTGTCTCTCCCGAGATTCAAGGATCTACTGGTCAGCAAGAAAGCAGGGGGAAAGCCCGGCAGATCTTTCACCTAAGTTTCTAAGCCAGGGAATCGGCTGGTAATCCAATGTGGCAACGGGACATCCCGTATAAATGGATGGTTTAATGGGAACTCATCTATAAACGGCGGAGCGTCCATCGCCAGAGGGTGACCTCACAGAAAGTTCCGCCAAAAGATCATCCAAAGCGTCACAGTTCATCCAACCAATTCCAAACATCTCATCCAAATATCCACCAATCAAAATCTACCAGCCAATCAACATCTACCACTATAAAGCATCATCAAAAATCATCCAAAAATCTACCCATCCATCAACCAATCCTCCCAAGATCCATCAACCAGGCCCTGGAAGAAGGCAAGGTCTGCTCCCTCAACGAGGACGACCTGCGGGAGGCCAACGATGTGCTGATGGAAGAGCTGCGCAAGGCGATGGCTGAGACATCATGGGCATGGTTGGAAGGTTGGAATGGGTTAGCACCTCTAGTTTTTAACATGATTTTTGGATATTTTTGGATGATTTTTGATGATGTTTGAGGATTTTTCATGATGTTTCATGATTTTTGGATTTTTGATGATGGTTTGATGATGGTTTGATGATGGTTTGATGAT
>Ga0126342_10011290_pt1 | contig 15963 bp, 17 predicted proteins | sample Cyp1metagenome_FD_92528 | JGI IMG/M metagenome (GOLD analysis project Ga0126342, IMG submission 92528) | Coral microbial communities from Lord Howe Island, Old Settlement Bay, Australia - Cyphastrea 1 metagenome | ecosystem: Host-associated > Invertebrates > Cnidaria > Coral ... | reverse complement strand
TTGTTGTCACATTGCAGCCGGGTCAACATCAAAAGAAGGATGAGGAACACAAACATCAAATCATCAAAATTCATCAAAATCATCACCAAAGGTCTTGTTGTCACATTGCAGCCGGGTCAACATAGTCTAGCTGAAAAGCGAAACGGAATATGCAATGCCCGCCAAGGATTCTGGAACCTCTGGCACAGCCACCCGGCTAGCCAGCTGGCTCACAATGGAGTCCGCTGTGGTTGTACAAGGGAACAGCCAATGGCAGCTGGGCCGGTAGCCGGGCTGTTGAACTCCAGCAAAAAGAAGAAAGGCTGTGCAAAGGGAGAAATCAATGACAGTACATTTACAGTACATTTGCTCTACAGTACATTACACTACATAATGTTACATTGCATACATACATACCAGCCAAAGTCCATCAAATTGCAAGGACAGAAGTCATGGTAAGAAATTTCCAAGGACAAAAATCTGGACTCATTTTTATTAAAGTGGAACTAAGCTACACATATTTGTATACATATACAATTTATCTTTACTTTTTTGGTACGCCCTGCCCCCTCCCCACTAGAGCTCACTGGATGATAGGGGGGCATCATGAAAACACCAAATTGATTTGAAAACACCATTTTACATGAAAGTGGCTTTTCTATGGAATTTCTATAGGGTAACTTAACTACTTTTTTCCAATAAAAAAGGACTTTTATCCATATACGAACAGGTACTTTTTTCTACCTCCAGGAAAGTTTTCCGCCAGGCCCGCCAGGCCATTTTTTTACATACGGAATCCGATTCATGTGAACATACGATAACTACATAATTCATATTTAGATTAATATGAACTGGTATGTCTTAATCTACTTCCAGGGCCGGCGACTGTCTGGCCCGCCCTCCACATATGTAAATGTCGTTACCGCATAATATATATATATAATTATTTATATTACAATAATATTGTCTTTATGATCTAATTATTCAACAATGTCCATTCTCCCAAAGAAATATTGGACGCCTTTTTGCATATGTCGTTTCTCAGATTCTGAAAATTGCTTTGGACAGCGTCCAAGTCACGGTGGTGGCGGCGGCGGTGCTTGAGCTTTGGCCCTCAAATTCAGCGGCTTCTTCTCCGGCGTCGAAGGCGCTGACTTGGGCGTCTTGGGGACCGGTGTCGTGACCGCCTCCTCCGACCTGACACGACCGGGTATCCGGGGCTTTTTTGAGCTTTGAAACATGTTTGAACCATGAAAACCTAGTTGTATTATATCATATTGTATCCTATTCAAACAAACTTAGGTAGAATTCATGAAAATCCATGTGGAATGACATGGTGAGAGTATGTGAGAGTAGAATATTGTTGCAAAGCGACTAAAGTCGCACACAGGAACGGTCCGCCAACGGGGGTCTTCATCACCTTCTGACAAACAATCTGGTGGTATAAACTCCCGATGTAGTTCACATCCTAAAAACCAACAGAATGGCCGAAGTTCCAGCAGCCCAAATCTGGAATCCTTCTTCTTGATCCATCCAATTCATCCCCATATACATATATATATATATGGGCAAATTATAATAATTCACTAAAATGAATTAAGGCCATTTGGGGATGATTCCCCTTATTAACCATGATTTCCAGTGAGGGAGAACAGTGAGGTCGTTATAATTTACCTTGATACATTTATATATATATATATATGCTCTATCCCCATTTGATCTATCCCGATATTGTCATTCACATCCCTGTAGGATACATCTGACGTATTTGATATTGATCCATCTGAATAGGTCAGAATAAGGCACCAAACTCACAGTCGTTTGGTCGTTTGGAATAGTTATATTATTATATATGTTGTATACCCTAGTCCATTCGACGGCTTGTCATGTTGCGGCGGGGGAATCAGAGTTTTGTCGAAAAAAAGGGTTGACATTTCTCCCGGATTATCAGGCTGCACATCCCATTTGATTTTCTGGTCGAGATCTAGTACATGTCTTCCCAAGTTCGGACAGTCTCTGACAAGAAAAGGAGTGAATGACTTAATCCAGAGTTGACATTACACATTTTTCTGGTTGACATTCTATATCACAAAAATGGTCTACCCCCCTACGTTTACCCTCGGATAATCAAACATGGCAACGGAAAATGCCTCATTTCTAGATGATTTTCCCAGCTATAAACCTACATTTCGTGCGGAATTTCCCAGCTATAAACCATGTTTCATGACACCGCACGACCTATATTCCATGAAAAATCCCGGCAAAAATCCATATGGATAATATAATAATATATCCCCATGATATTCCATGATATTCTCATAAAATAGCACTATAGCTCCATATTATCTGCCATATATTAACAATTCCATGAAAAGAAGTGATCTTATGAACCGCCATTTGTAGTCGATTTTCCCATATTTTCCCATGATTTTCCATGGTTCAACCAGCACCAGCTCCCACCAGATAGTTCCAGTACATTCAACCATGATTTCCCTATCTGGTTGGTGGTTTCAATCCCTCTGAAAAATATGAAAGTCAGTTGGGATGATTATCCCATATATCATGAAAAATCATGGAAAATAAAAAATGTTCCAAACCACCAACCAGCTATGATATTCCCCTGGAATCTCCCAAGGCCAGGCCCGTTCTTTTTCTCCAAGCTGCTGCAGGTAGAACTCGGGCAGCGAGATCATGACCTCCGTCAGCTCCGCCTCCCCGCGGTGCACCTTGTTCCGCGCCACCGTGGCCTTCTGCAGCTCGCAGGGATCGGTCAACACCTCACAGCACCTCGGTCCGGGAACAAATTTCCGCCTCGATGAAGAAGTTCTTGGGAAAAAAACATAGGAAAACATAGGAACATTTGATAGTGATGCAAATTTTGGGGAACATGAACATGTTCGCAAAATTTGAAGGGATCAAATGTCCGGGCCTGCTGTATGTTTTAAGGTAAACACATGTAAAAATCTGGTTTCCTGATTGTCATTCCTTTCAAACCAATCCCGTGAGTGAAGGAGACATGGAGCCCTAAAAATTGGAACCGTAGACATGTATCAATCTGGCAAAGTAAAAAGGGGGGTACCCATCAAACCAGAGATAGATGATGGCAAAACATGGTGACATATGCTGACATAGTGTCAGTGTCAATCATTGATTTTCTAGGCTTAGATCAGTTGAAACATGTCATCATCATTTTCCTGCTAAGTCCTATTTAAATCCCATTAAATCCCATTAAAACCCCATGAAAATCAGATTAAAACCCCATTAAATTCCCATACGAGATTTTTTGGGTCAGTCAACATCTGACAAGTTTCCTATGTCCGAATCAGAGGACTAAAACAGATCAAGCCGCGTTGCGGGACCCTTTTTTGGATTTGGCCATGGGGTTTACCCCAAAATGAGGAGTCGTCAGTATAGCATATGTGTGTATATAACTATAGCACCTACATAACATATATCTCATAACATACTACATATAACTGTAGTACACACAACAAATGTATAACATAGCTATAAGATACTATGTATACATAATTGTATATATATATATGTATATGGTATGGATTATGATCTTTCAACCGTGTGATTTGGCCTGAGGCTTGAGCAAATCCTGACTGACCATGGCGATGATTTCGTGGGGTTTTTCAAGTCCATTCCGATCCTCGGCACCAAAAAACGCTGCTTCCAGAAATGTTTCTTGATTTCTACGAGGTGCCCCAGTTAGCTAAGTTGTCAAAAAACAAAAACATTAGGCTGGTCAGTTGGGTTAGTTGGGTTATGTTTTTTTTAAGCTAGATGTATCCAACTCGTCAATAGGCTTCATAAACCAACGTTCACATTGCAAAAAGGCACCAGTTTCCTACGTATGTTTCCATATGTTGTTCCATCATCCAGATGGGGATGGCTCCAGAGAGTCCAATGGGCCATGGGTGTTGTCTCAAAGTTTGAAACCCCCAGAGTCCTTGCTAGAAATCAGGATTTTCTCTTTGTAAACATGACCTTTTTTTATGTGTATCCCCATGTTCCCCAATCAAATCCCCATGTATATAATCCCTACAAAATCCCCATTGAGTCCCTCTCATTGATAATTAAATCAAACAAATCATCACTTGATGGTGAACCCACCCCCCGTTCTGAACCACACCAAGGTTCCAGTCGAAGGAGCAGTGGCAAAGACTTCTGCAGGGGGTACTGCTGGGACCTAGGTAATCCCGTAGGAAACTCCGATCATCATGAGAAAGCCAGCAAAAACAGTTTTGGGATCCAATGGGAATATCATGAGATAAAACTGGGGTACTCGGGAAAAAATCTGCTTGGTGGTTTCAATTGAAAAAAGTGAGTAAGTCAGTTGGGATGATGACATTCCCAATGGAAATTCATTAAAAATGTTCCAAACCAGCAACCAGAAATGGGTCGCGAACAAACTCTTCATTGGAGGTTAACCACCCCGCAGGGTCAAATCGGATTGGTTTCTCTCGGAGAATCGGAAAGTCAGCTGGGATTTTGAACCCAAAACAATGCGGCTTTTGGGGGTTACTGTATGACATATTATAACTATTTAGACCATCCAAATAACCCAGAAAAATAGGTAAAAGTCCCAAATTAATGGGTATACTATACTATACTATATTACCACATTTTCCTAGATACTTGGAGGGTCAAACGCTGCATCGAACTGGAGGGTGGCTGAGACCGTGGCTCCTTCACAGCCATCAGCAGGGCCACCACTTCGAACTGGCACAGGTCTTCCGAGAATCGCGGGATGCACCCCAATTGATACAGGTCTTAGGGTCGGTTTAGACAAAATTTCATACTTTCTGTTTCATCATCAGAACGCTCGCAAACAATGTATGTGGATATGTGCAAATGCAGGCCAAGAGATTTCCTAAAATGTGTGGGCACCCCCAAATCATCCAAGTCCTTGGACGATTTGAGCATTGAAACAACCGACTGGTGACGAAAGTCTGGGGGTCCATGACTTCTTAGAAACCGCCAGCCTGCTCAACCCCAGGCAAGTTGGAAAAGTCAAGCTCCTCGGCCTTTGTTACAGGGATACCGCAGGCGCTGGATATGAAGAGATCATGGTTGATGTTGGTGGTTCCATCTTAACATTTAGACCTCGATCAAAGAATCTCTTTGCTCCGCCCAAGCTTCATCCAGTCCGTAAGACAGCGACACAAATTGAATGGTGAAACAGCATTCTTGACACTCTGCTGGCTGCCTTCCTGTTCAAACGAAAATGCCCATTTACATTGTACAAAGTAGTCCAGAACAATTAAATATCTCATCTGGGATTTATTGAACAACTACATGCATACACTATATACAAAATTGTAATCAATTATACACATGTATGCATACAATATGCATCTACAATATCTGTACGTTTGAACTCTTGCCAAGAAACATCAGAATCATCACAGGTGGCCAGGCAAGGCCATGAATGAACATTGGCAAAGCACAAAACAAAATGGGGCCCCCAAGATAGCTAAGTTGCCTTATAAGTGGCTTAACTATAATTTATGGCATGATATAACTATAGTTAATTAACGGGGTTGATAATTTATAAGGCTTTATAAACCAACTTATAACGGGGGGGGCACCATCCTTTTTCTGGACTTCAGCGCAAGTGACAGCACCCATCTTGATGAAATCTATGAGCTCGCATAGGCCACTCCCACCTCGCCGCGCATGCCGATTATAGGAATGGACCGTCTTCGCCCATCCAGTTGAAACATATGGAAACCTGGAAACATCTGGAAACCAATTTAGATGTGATATATATATATTATATATGTTCTCTACACCCGGAACCAATAAAGCAGGAAAATCGGAATCCTACTTGTAACGAGGAGGATTGAAATTCTCTCAGCATCTCTAAGCCTTTCATTGTGCATACTTTCTCGACTCATGTAACGCCAAGGCTCTGATGCCAGTTCCACCTATCCTCAGCCTGGTGAAGCGCACGGTCTGCAGCAATGGCCAAGCTGGAAGAATAAAGATCTACCCTCTGGTAAACAAACATAGCAATTGAAAATCACCATTTTTAATGGGTAAATCAACTACAAATGGCCATTTTCAATAGCTATGTTAGTTTACCAGAGGGTAATACTAGGCCATGATGTCGAGTCTAAATGAGTTTTTGCCGTTTATCAATAGGTTTTTTCCGGATGTTTTCAGGACCCCATCTGTACCAGGTTGCGCCTCGTTACGAAGGATCCGAACTTCTTGAGGAAAGTCACTAAACCTGGAAAAATGCCGAAATCGCAAATAACACCGCAGGAGACAACCCTTTGAGCGATCTTTTCTCACCAAAAAACAGCACTCTCAACGTACTTCCACCATCTTCCGTCATCTTCCTCCAGCAATTTGTGATCATTTGTCAAAACTTATAAAACTTGCAAGTGTGCAAGCTGTAGCCATACCTAGTTGCGCTTATCATTCTGATGTCTTTCTCTCGCTTGAGGATCTCCATTGGTCGCCATCAAGCAAGCTACGCCCGAAGCCATCGAACTCCAGATCGGTGTCTGTCACTTTCCTTGGATTTGCTCGAGGACTTGAGGAGCCCCCCAAAAAGATATTCAATCCCATGACGGATCCATGGTGCTGGTATATTAATGCTGACATAAAGGGGGTTTTTGTTGATGGGATCCATGTTACCATATATAGCAGCACCATGGATCCTGTGGGAATATTCATCAATATTCATCTAATTGGTGGTATACCTACCCTTCTGAAAATGGCCATTAATTTTGTGAGTTTTCCCATTAAAAATGGTGATTTTCAATGTGAATTCCATCCTGGTTGGTGGTTGACCTACCCCTCTGAAAAATATACGTTCGTCAGATTGGATCATCATCCCAACTATTGGGGAAAATAAAGTTCATGTTCCAAACCACCAACCAGTCATCAATATTCAATAATATGGGTAAAACAATAATAAGTCATCCCCGAAATCGGATGTAAAGAGGTGGTATAAACCATTCCCAAATGGGTGGTTTATGGCATTGTTTTACCCACACAAAACTCCCGATCTATAGATTCCCCTCTTAGGATTTCCCACCGACGCTTTGCGCCAGGTGTCGGGTTGTCCCTGAAGTCCAAATCGATCTTGAACTTTGTGGGCTCACCCACCCGTTCCAAATACCTCAGCTCGAGGCGAATGATCCCATGATCACTGCTAGCGTCCAAAAAACAGCTGGATACCTGTTGGGAATCAAACATATCTGAAATTCCCCTACACATGGAGGTTTATAGCTGGGAAATTCAGCTATAAATTGGTAATATGGGGACAATTTGTCCCAATGAACATAAAATTTGAACCTTGTAGTGGTCAGGACAGTTTGAGATGGGCGTGGTTCATGCCCATGTGGGTTTGTATGGGGTCCCACTAATTTGATGCGGCACCATCATGTCATGTCAATCAAAGTTGATGGATCCTAAAGAATTGGTCTATACTATCCCTGTTACATAATATATATATATATATATATATATATATTATAATATTCATAAAATTTGATGAATCATCATTTTCATCATAATATTATGTCTATAATGTCCCTGTTAAACACATGCGTTGTGTTTCACTTTGTGGCGAATTTCTCGTCAATTTCAGCGGGGTATGCCGCTGCGCCAGTGCCAAGAGACTCCTCCAGTTGACCAATCCGAAGCAGCAGCGTCTGGTTGGACAAATTTTTCGACGAAAGCTGCACCTCCAGATAGTCCTGACGCGGCATGTTTTAATGGGGCAGGGCACCTTTAAAAATGATCAACCAATGATCTAAAAACAATAAATCGATTAAACATGTTTAAACTATACCATTTCGGGGGGTTTACGAATCAACCAAAATCAATCAATCAACCCCCAGTTTATCAATAGATTCTTTATCTTTTTATCAACATTTATCACGATTTCTGGGGTAATCTGCCCAGTCATCTCAAAATCGTCAGCTAAGCTGTCCGGGGTTAACATCCCAAGCTGTCTGCTACAGTGTGTCAACGCTGTATGAAAGCTTCAACATCAATGTCTCATGAGATGTTTTCTTAAGCCAAGGAGTGTGAACTTGCTCCTGGATGTAAACCCTCGATGGGGTATAAAGAATATTAATAAAGAACATCCTTCATATCCTTTCGAATGTGTGCAAGAGAAGAAAATCAGTCATCATTCTGTTTGACTCCAGGGCCCTGTAGAAACGTGTTGTCCTCGTTAAGCTTGATGAATCCCGGGTTCGACATGGGTCTGGATGCAGCTAAGGCCTTGCCAGTTAGCGTCCTTCAAGCTGCGAACACCTCGGTTGAAACCTTTAATCTAAGATTACAGTCAGAGTACATTTTCCAAGGTTTTGTTATACTGTCATTGTTTATGAGTGTTTATATTCAGAATTCATATCCAAATAATCCTGTGGAGAGTTAGTCATCTTGCGTTCTGGGAGCAGATTTAGCAGCTGTGGGCATCTCGGGCAAAAAGCAAAACTAGAGCAACAGCTTGAGCAAAGTCGTCGAGGTCGTTTCAGTTCAGGAGTCAGATGGTGGATGGGCAGGAATCACAACTATGGCTGTTCAATGCTTTTCACAAAGAAAACGGCTGGGATTACTGATTCAACATGATCTAACCATCAAACATGAAGGACATTTAACCTCCAAACATGGTGATTTTACACGATTCAACCTTCAAACATAGGGCTTGTCCTAACAATATGTTGTAACTATCCATGTGGCAGTTGAAATGAGGATGATGATGATGATGATGATGATGACGACGACAATGATGATCAATCCTGGGATTACACGCTTTTCCTTTTCCCATAATGGTATCAAAGCCTTATCCCCAGTTTTCATTACATGTATATGTATATATATACACATACAATTTGTAATGTAAAGATATTGTAATACAATGCGATGTTGTAACTTACGAGCTGAAATAATTTTCTTCCGAACATTTCGTTACTGATGATTTTCCCACCGGAAAAAAACAAACATAAACGGTTTGTGGAGAAATCCCATACATCACCAGAGGCTACATCGCATATGATATTCTCATCTTAGATGGTGAAACATCATTGTTTTTTATCCCCACTTTTTGTGAGTGAAATGGGGATAAATCACCACTTTTTGTGAGTGACATGTTTTTTCTCCCCACTTTTTGTGAGTGAAATGGGATAAATCACCCTAATTTTCAGCTTAGAAAATAGAATCAATCCCCCCCAACATAGCCATCAACTACAGCTGGCGTTACGCCACGCCATGCCACGCCATTTTGCCCAAACACACCTCGACACCTCCATCCAACTCTTAGGGGGAAAGACGACTCCTTGTGAAACACGAGGCAACACGTGTGATGTGATCACTGAGATTTGAAGTATGGGTCATATATGTACATATAGGTACATTATCTGGTTGGTGGTTGACCTACCTCGCTGAAAAATATGACTTCGTCAGTTGGGATTATGACAGTCCCAATGTATGGAAAAATGAAACATGTTCCAAACCACCAACCAGTTATATATGTGATGACAAACAGGTTTCTTTGCCGAAACAACATTGATCACAAGTCTTCAACAGCACAGCTTTGAAAAACAAATAGCATGGACATATGCCTACAGATCTCTTTCTTGAGGCGCCTTTTGGACGCGTCTTCTGTACATATTAGCGCGTCGGCAGAAAGACAAGCAAGGTTTGGATCCAATCTTTCCTGTAAAATGGAATCCATGTTGTCCTCACGCATCAAATATGACCTAAAAACATCTAAAAAACATTTTGATCCATTTTGCCATTAAGAAAACACATTTTTCTCTGCCCTGTGCCTTTTTCATATCACTCAATGGCACCACGTACCTCGGTGTTTCGGTCATCCCATGAATCCAAACATCATGGATGGGATTGATGACCATCCACAATCTGGGTGAATGTGAGATGATGATAGTATCATAAGCCCCAAACGTTGGTTCATTGATTATCATTGATTATCATTGATTATCATTGATTATCATTGATTATCATTGATTATCATTGATTATCATTGATTATCATTGATTATCATTGATTATAGGTGGTTCCCCAAAAATAACATGGCCAATCAGCCAGATATCCTGCAAAAAATGACAAATTCTTAGCTGGTGAACGTAGAAAATCCCATTGATACGAAAAGACTAGAGGATTAAAGTACCCATCCGAGATTGACCTAGTATATAATATAATATATACCTGCGTACATAATAGTACAGTATACAATCTAACTTTTGAACATGGCACCGTGCTGGGGGTCAACTTTGTTGAGGGAGTTTGCACCCAAATGGACCAGAGATTTGAAATCCTCTCAATGGACCCCAAAATGAAGAGATCCGAAAAACGAAGCCAGGAGTTCGTTTGGGGGTAACATGAGGGGAACGGAACGGGATTATCAACCATCAGATCATTGCACCAACTTTTCAGAAGGGTTGACTGGTTGCTGGTTGACCTACCCCTCTGAAAAATATTAATTAGTCACTTGGGATGATGACATTCCCATTCCCAATATATGGAAATCTAAAAAAAATGATGGAGTTCGTCACTTGGGATGATGACATTCCCAACTGAATGGAAAAATAAAACATGTTCCAAACCACCAACCAGTTGACAATGAGATATGAGCCACATGGCTATAGATTTGAAGTCTTTCAGCAGTTTCAAGTGCAAGAATAGAAAAGGCCCCCCAAAACGATAGACAAGTCAACTCCCATTGAAATAGTAGTCATACATATTCATATAATGTTTTTTTCCTTTGCAATTACCTACAAAAACATATGGTTGCATCAGGGGGATATAACGGTGATAAAGCCATATGATTCAACCATGTTCTATCGTATCAACTAACATAGCGAAAGAACATGGCCCGTGTATTTATTTACCTATTGGAAGTAGTGATTTTCCATAGCTAGGTTGGTTTTACCAGAGGGTAGTAAAACATTACTACCATGGACCCAAATGGACCCCAAATCATCATAAATCATCCATTTCAATGGGTCTTCTCATCATAAACGATCATCAATGGCCATTTCAGGATCCTAAATTGGAGGTACCTACCATATATAAGGCCTATGTAAGGCCTAAATTTCAGGGAATATCCCCACAAAATATGGCCAGAAATATGGTACTAACGTACCTCCATCAATTGGATCCTGAAGATCTCCCGTTTTTTGATCAATTTTGGGGTACCCTGAGTTCACGGCTCCCAGCTGTGCCACATCCGTCAGAAAGGACATGGAGTTGTGGATGGTGGTGCCGCCCAAGACGATACTGGCCGATAAAAGAACCCAGATTCAAACAGGGATGTAGTATGGAATATTTGATGGAACATATAGTATAATCTCCTTATTTATTTGGTTAGCTATCCAATTATCTTCGTACCTATCTACCAAAAAAAATAAACATATTTCTATCTATTCATCTATCTATGAGTCTTTCGATCTATCTAAAAGTTTATCTATGAACCAACTTACGTACGTAGTATTCATTTACAAATCAAGTTGTGTATCTATAAGAACCATTTATGGGGATATGTTGAGAGAATATCTTGGAATATACGACCAAAACTATGATGGGCATACAAGTAAACCATCACAAATACTGTCTGGTTGGTGGTTTCAACCCCTCTGAAAAATATGAAAGGCAGTTGGGGTTATTATTCCCAATAATATGGAAAAATAAAACAGGTTCCAAACCACCAACCAGATGTTGATTGGTTATGCCAGTTATGCACTGCTGGGTTGCACTGCATCGTTCATTGGGAATGCATTTCATCCGTGTCAACCAGCAAACTGTCATGGGATGAGGGTATTCTGCATGGCTCAGGAGAAATCAGTGTGCCCTTTCCCCCTGCGTTCGTCGGCTTCCGCCATGAAAAATGCTCCGTTTCTTCCTCCCGTTGTACACTGGTCAAATGGGCATTCCGGAATTCCGGAATGAAAAGGGTGATGATTCATGATGGTTGTATATACCCATAGGATCCATGTATGGTATATATGCTAACATTGGGGGTATATTGATGGTAAATGTTACCATATATAGCATACATGGATCCTATGGGATATAGTTTGAAATAATTCCCCAAACCATTTACAATATTTTACATGTATACCCCCCATCCAAAAAACACCAAATATCACCAATCAGCCAGCTTTCAATGGCGACACGGGAGGCGCGCAGATGCGCAGCTCTTTTTTCACAGGTGAGACGAGTTCGTATGGCACGTTGGGGTTACGGGATCGGCACTCATCTGGCAGACATTGGCGCCTGGGGCGCACGGAACAGGACATCGAATCATGGTCAGGTTACATGGTTAAACATGTTGATATGTTGAATATATATATATATATATTATAATATATAATCATATATAGATAATCATATATATATATATAATCACATATATATATATATATGTTAAAATGGTTAGAACAAAATAATTGACATGGTTTATGGTGGTTTATGGTCGTCCCACCACAAGAAAGGAACTCCTTACAATGGCTACTTTCAGCCCTGTTTCTGGATTGATGATGATCCCTCAATATGGCAGTGTGTCAAAACCTTGTACCCCTGGTGAACATCAAAATAGCTGGTAAATGGATGTTCATCCCACTAAAAATGGTATTAATAGGTATTGATTCATAGCTTTCATGTCCTCACGGCACCACGGAGGATGCTGCTTAGGATGGGAATCTCATGGCTACTTACCCTCTGGTTATGTCAACATAGCTATTGAAAATGGCCATTTATAGTGGATTTTCCCATTAAAAATTGTGATTTTCCATAGTTATGTTAGTTTACCAGAGGGTAGGTATAATTCAATGTTCGACCGTGGCACACCTGCGGTCAAGAAAAGATGTGCAACAATTGCACGGCCGGGTGAATTTGGAAGGGGACAAGGCTCTGGAACTTCTTCAACAATGCTGTCAAGTTGTCTATAGCTAAAAAGTAAACTACTATCCTTTTATAGTTGATTTACGTATTAAAAATGGTGGTTTTCCATAGCTAAATTACCAGAGGATAATTGAATGTCGATGACGGTTATGTGGTTGGGAAACTCTATTCGTACCTCCAACTGGGAATATGGGTACTAATAGCTAGCTTCACCGCCAGCCCTCCAAGATCAAGTCTATGGCTGCACCGCAAACGAGATCATTGATCCTGATCATAGCTGGACATTATATGGAGATATATTAAATTAAGTATGTTTTTGTAACTATAGAGGCCGCATATCCCAACTTATGAGATAACCATGGAAAAAAAAACAATGAAAATCACCTCAGCATCCCAAAGACCTGGATTTCTTTTCCTTTTAGGTCTTTACCAAAGATATGTCCGATATTCCCAAAGAAATGGCTCAAGAAGTGGGACAATCATCCAAGTAAACCATGATGATTCAATCAATTCATCGATTCTCCCATGTTTATCCCACTATTCTCCCACTGCTCATCCCATTCTATCCTCATAAGAATACCCTCCGGTGTCATCAACCATGGCGTGCTGGGAAATACACAAACATTAGTTCGGTGATTTTCCTATTGAAACCCTCATAGAACGTTCATGGATTTCCCAGCTTGCCACGTTTGATGACATCGGATGGTCACCATTTCTGGTTGGTGGTTTTTCGCCACCTACCCCTCTGAAAAATGATGGACTGAACGTCAGTTGGGATGACATTTTCCATTCCCAACTGTTTCTGGAAAGTCATAATCCATTCATGTTCCAAACCACCAACCAGATTTTATTAACCATTGTTAACCATCATTAACCATCATTAAGCAGAGTACTATTGGTCACTTATTTGAAAAATCCTCGTGATCCCGCGCACCAAGGGAGTCAACTCGGAGGAAGGCTTCCAGGAGATCTGGGAAAATCCGAACATGATCTGCATGAAACTGGCGGGTATCCCACATCGAACTGTTACGAACTCACAGGAGGCTTTCTATAGTGGGATGAAAAAAGGGGAATTAGCTAAGCACGTTGGCTGATAACTCACGAGGAATATTGAACCGTGGGGTTTATGGTGTATATATATATATGTATCGAACTAGTCAATGGATGTCAATAGGGGTAGTAAACAAAATCATGTCTGGGCATCACAGTGTAGGTGGTTCACATAACTATATGGTATACAAATCCATTTTGGTATGAAGAGACACACATAGAATATCTGGTTGGTGGTTTTAACTATCTTGAAAAATATGAGTTCGTCAATGGGAAGGATGACATCCCATATATGAAATGGAAAATAAATAAAATTCATGTTTGAAACCACCAACCAGATATGCTTGTTTTCGGTATTGCTCCATAATAAACCGATGCAATAACCGTCCCTGGCAGCGGCGCATGTCGCGGCGCAAGGCACCTGTCTCATCTTGTCCCAAGGCACGGTAGCTTTCATGTCCTCACGGCACCACGGAGGATGCTGCTTAGGATGGGAATCTCATGGCTACTTACCCTCTGGTTATGTCAACATAGCTATTGAAAATTACCATTTATAGTGGATTTTCCCATTGAAAATTGTGATTTTCCATAGTTATGTTAGTTTACCAGAGGGTAACCATGGAAAAATGCTGAACATTGGTGAACATTGGGATCACTCACTTGCATGAATTTTGAACTGATATGTGGCGGTCAAAACCCTGGTGCCCTAGTGACCGCACACACACTACTTAACCCAATTAAGTAATCAGCTTGATTCTCATCTCAATGGATTGATTGAAGGCAAAACATACAGGAATTCAGCGGTTTTACCTGCACTTGTAAGGGTTTCCTGTACAGTTTCCTTTAAATCCTTAAATCAAAAAAGGACATATCCTCATGATATCGCATTAGTTTCAAGAACACATCCCGTCTATTCCCACTAAATCCACATTGTATTCCGAGAACAAAACACATTTACATAATATTTTTGTTGGCTACATAATTTATTAAATACCCATTATAATCTGACGTGTTGGTTAAATCACAATGACAGTTCCAATTCTATCCCCACTATATTTATCCGACCCATAAAGAGATTAATAGTGATTAATAAAGATGTATATGGATATATGTATAGGATTACTATTATATCTATTATGGGAATATGATAGGATAGGAATATGATGGATATGATGGAAATAATCGGGAATTGAATAGGGATTTTATGAGAATATCATGGGAATATTGGATTGATTTAAGGGAAAATCTACAGGAAACCATGGTTTTACCATCAACTATAGGGGTTTCCAATGAAATTTCCCGTATACCAATCCAATGAAATATGGTTCGTTTTATTGGAACTAATGGGATTTGATGGGGATAAGAACCAAAACATGGTGCTATAAAGAGGTACCATAGGGAGACTGTACCATGCATATTAAATCACTATTTGATCCATATCCATATCAATCCATATAATAATATAATAGTGATATACTACATTGATCCCATGTATTAATCCATACTATACCACTATAATGTTGAGTCATCATATTAATATATAGTAATATCCATATCCATATAGTAATCAATTTTGATCCATATATACCATATTAATCCATGATATATTATCCCATCTATATCCATATCCAGATATATCCATACAAATCACTATTACTCACTATTAATCACTATTAAATCGCTATTAAATCACTATAAATCCATACATTTATCCCTCCAGCTCCTTCCAGCTCCGTGCTGAGGATGGTGGAGCCTGACAAAGTGTCACCATGGCGTCGTTTCTTGCTACATGCATATAATGTGCAATATATATATATGTATGTATCTATCTATCTATTTATCTAATCTCCTAATCTATGTATCTATGTATCTATGTAATATTTGTATCTATGATGTATCTATGATGTATCTATGATGTATCTATGATGTATCTATGATGTATCTATGATGTATCTATGATGTATCTATGATGTATCTATCTATCTATCTATCTCTGTCTGTCTGTCTGTCTGTCTGTCTATCTATCTCTGTCTG